>Ga0123355_10011952_pt1 | contig 13418 bp, 14 predicted proteins | sample TergutEmb28metaG_3_FD_89872 | JGI IMG/M metagenome (GOLD analysis project Ga0123355, IMG submission 89872) | Embiratermes neotenicus P1 segment gut microbial communities from Petit-Saut dam, French Guiana - Emb289 P1 | ecosystem: Host-associated > Arthropoda: Insects > Digestive system > Gut ...
ATTTGTGGTTCAAGGATGTGATTCCTGGAATTGCAGGAATTTAATTATGGTTCCTTAAAAATTTGGCTCTTTATATGCAGGGAAACAAATATGGGAGACTCTAAAATGTCTTCCTCATCAAACCTTACACAGTCAGTTCCATGAACTGGGAAGATTGTTTTCCTTTGGGTTCCATAATAGTGAAGAAATGTCTAGAGCAGTTGAGTTTGTGATACAGGTAGTTACCATTACTTCAGAGTAGCCTGCTGCTTTACCAGAGGTGGGGGCATCGCATTCTGTTGTGTTTATAACTACCAAGAATGCATGATGTCATGACCCAGAAGACCAGTGTTTAAATTGCACATTGTTTTGATGATCTCCACCCTCATGATTTTCACTGGTATACGGAGTACCATGAAACCAGTGTGTTTGAACTACTAACACTAAATCCCACCTTGGAGCCCTATTTTGAATCAGTGCATTGCAGCTCATATTTTAAGAAAGGTGTTTTACCCTTTTCTTCTATACTCCTTGACATTGTCTATTAAAATCTGATTCACACATAGCATGCCATGCCACTCCCCTGCCATGCCATGCTGTTAATTCACACATGCCATGCCATGTCTCTGCCATGCTCCAACAGTGCCATGTCCTTCGCGGAAGTCCGCATGGTAGCTGGAAATATCTGAACTGCTAGTCCAACAGTTTAACAGGTCGTCTTTTTTGTAGTGTGCTGCTACCACTCTCTTCCTCGTCCATGACAAACGTTGTTTGGTTTCACACTTGGTATCTGCATCTGAGATTGGTATGCTTCTGATAACAACTCTTGTGGAACTCCGCGTGGTAGCCGGAAGAAGCCGAACACAGGCAGGTGGCCCACAGGCCGTCTCTCGATGGACATGCTGTGCTGTGGCCTTGATAAGAACAGCATGGTCGGAGCATGGCATGGAAAGTGTGAATCAGACATGGCCGCACAGTGTAAATCAAATGGGAAAAGCACATTCTAAACCCTTAGCAGCACGGCATGGGCACTGCATGCTATGTGTGGATCAGCCTTAATGAAAATGAAACCATACATATGTGAAGAAATCGTGCTAACAGTGTGTCTTCAGAGCTACTAGGGTGAAAAATTTGCCATTCTTTTCGTACTGTCATCTGAAAAAGTTAAAGTGTATTGGCAGGAAGTGGAAAAGTTGAAGAAAGTGAAAGTTGCTCTAGAGGAAGCACTGGAGACAGAGACCAATCGTTATGCAGCTAATGAGAGCCACAACATCCAGCTGAATAGCTTGGTGCAGCAATTGAAAGATGAGATTGTCAAACTTGAAATGCAATTGGAACTGCAGAAAGGTAAGCTGGTAATGCCAGATCAAATTTTACTTTTAGAATGAGTCTTAACTTTGAGCTACACAAATCGTGTTTGTGGTACAAAAGGCAACTTATGTTATTGTCAACATGTATGTGTGATGCAGAAATACTGAAATGTGCATACATTTTTTATGTTACAGAAGCAACTTCAAAACTAACCCATTCGTTGAAGGTGGCTGAAGCTGAAAAGTTGTCTGTGGAGAAGAAAAGACTGCAGACACTGCAGAAAGTTGTCTCATTTGCAGATTTTGTCCAGAGAGAAGGTGATTTTTTCATACATATTGTGCATGGCACAGTGGGCTGGGTAGCTCAGTCAGTATGGCGACTGACTACGGGCTGGATGGTTCGGGATCGAATTCCGGTGGGAATGAGATGTTCCGCCCGTCCAGACCGGCCCTGGGGCCCACCCAGCCTCCTCTAAAATGGGTACCGCGGCCAGGGCGTGCTGCTGACCACTGACCCCCTTCTAGCGCCGCGGTCATGGAAGAGTAGAGCTATACCTCTACCCATCCTCTGGGCCACACCGGGCCCGTAACAGGATCACTTTACCTTCTTTTTATTATGCGTGTCACTTGTACCATTGGTTTTGTTGGTGTAGGGGGAGGTGTTGCTGGTATACAAACAATTTTCAGTCACGTTCACAAAATTGTAAAAAGCAGCTATTAGCTTTGCCATGTGTGTCTGTCCATCCATCTGCTCCTACTAGACAGACTTTTATGAAATTCAGTGATTGAGGATTTTTGGAAATCTATTGAGAATATTCAAGTTTCTTTAAAATCTGACGAGAGTAACAGGTACTTTACATGAAGACCTATGTTCATTTGTGATAATATCCCCTGAATTCTCCTTCGAATGAGAAATGTTTCAGACACGTGTTGTAGAGAAAATCAAAACACGCATTTTGTGTTCAGTACTTTTTTTTTCTCTCCCAAAAAATCCTGCTGTTTATGAGATAATGCGTAAAAATGTAGGGCCGGACAGGTCACAGATGGCAATATAATATGGCTTATGTACAATGCCTGCTGGATAACTAAGGCTGCAGACACATACTCAGAATATGTGATGCATTGCTTTTTCACGGTGAAAGTGGTGTGTCAAAGGATTAATAGAGTAGTTGAAGAATAAAAGACCAACTTGATGTCACGTGCTATTTTATTTCACTTCTTATGTACTCAACATGTTTCGGACATTAATATATCCATCATCAGGAGCTTGCGACTGTGCTATTGAATTACCACATCAGTCATTTTGTTCTGTAAAGACCCAGCCGCACCAAATCTCCAACACACAACGAACTGAGGTACGTACTTTCTTAAATTCATATAACAAAGTACATTAACAATGCACCAAATTACCAATCAACCAATGAAACATACTACACACAAGAGAACACAATGATCACAAAGCATAAAAGATAACAGTCAATATCAATGAAAATACGTTTACCAACTACAACAAAGCGACAAAGCACATCACACCAAAAACACACAGCTAAACACCATAAATTTACACTAACGCTAAATCCTCCGTCTTTACAGAACAAAACGACCGATGTGGTAATACAACAGCACAGTCGCAAGCTCCTGATGATGGATATATTAATGTCCGAAACATGCTGAGTACATAAGAATTGAAATAAAGTAGCAAGTGACATCAATTTGGTCTTTTATTCTTCAACTGTTACAATGATGCACGATCCAATAAACATAAGATTAATAGAATAGTTTGAACAGTAATATTCTGCCAGTTTCAGTTTGCTAATGGTTGTCAGAGGATGATGTTATTCATGTACTGGGGAAGTACCTTAAATTTTGGTATTGTTTTTTGTAGGCAGACTTACTTCTGTACACAAAAAAATGCTGACACTTTGGCGCAAAGAACTTAGGTGGCGTGCAAGTGGTGAAGGTGGCTTTTCAGAAGATGAAGGAATTTTCTCACCAGCATTGTCCAGTAACTGTTCATCGAGAGATATTGGCCCTGGTTCCATCACAGACCTGTCATCTGATGATAAACATGGCTCAGTTATTTCTGTGAGCCTGGAATCCAGCATAACCGGTGTCAAGGATCAAAGTGGTGAGACTTAGTGCTGTTTGTTTAACGTATATAAAATCTGTACCAGTACTTACGTAAACCTTTCACGTCAGATTTTTAGGACCTGAAATCTGTGGTCTTTTTTGTATTGTGTTTGTGTGTCTTTCGGCACTTTTATTATATTGTGTTTGTGTGGTTTTCTGCCCTTCTTTGTATTTTGTTGGTATGTTTTCTGCTCTTTTTCCTGTTAGTTATTTTATTGTGTTTTTTTTATTTCAGCTGCAGTTCCTTCGGATGTGACATGCAAACCTCCTACCTCTGACTGCCCAAAGAAAGTAAAACACAGAAACAGTAGTAAGCTGTCATCAGGCACTGTGGTTCCACTTATTTTTAGTTTAAAAAATGAGGGAATGGTAGGAACTGGTGGGGTTCAGTTACAAGAGTCTTCTGAAGTAGCAGCAATGTCTGGAGCAGAATCAGCCAAAATGAACCCTTCTACCAGCCCCTTAGTTCCTCTGAATACATCTTATGTTGGAGTGGCTGTGACTGAGAACAGGAGTGAAGTGGATAAAGTAAAGTCTGGTGGTAGAAACTCGATGGCAGTTGTTACACATAAAGCTGGTCCAACTTCTGGGACGAAGAGTCTGGGACCTCTGTCATTGTTTGATCCAGATGTTCCACTAGTTTTGAGTGGGGGTGGATATAATGAGACGACAACCAGTGAGCCAATGACTAATAGGAATGGTGCTGATGTGGTTCCTGTTATGGACAATTCTGACTGCACATCAACAGCAACAAGAGTGGAGTCTCCTATGGATATAATTCAGTTCATTGAGAATATTATAGGAGAGATGAGTATTCCAAATCCCCTCTCACCAGTCAGCTCAGAGCCAGAGACAAGCAGAAACCATGGTCAAAGTATGTATTATTTAACTTGTATTTCTGTCTACCTAATTCCGTTTGTCTGACACAGGGAACTTGTAATTAGAGGTAAGGTCAGGCATCTGTAATGTGATATTTTGTATAGATTTCAAAGACTGGCCCACTCCTTAATTTATCTGTGTGTCATGTACGAGGGGGGACCCAAAAATAATGAGAATTTTGTTCTGGAGGGGAGAGGGGCGGTACTTCTTTCTGCTTCCACGTGGTGCGTGTACGTGACTGCCCTCCGCATCAGTTGGCCAAGCGGCGTCCTTGAGGGAAGGTCTATAGGGTCTGTGATTTTTTTCTTGAGCCTCTGTCATTGTTTTCATCGATTTTTCGATGGCAGACTTAAAAGAACAACGTGTTTGCATCAAGTTTTGTTTCCTTTTGGGGAAAACAGCAGCAGAAACTGTCACAATGCTTAGAGAGGATTTTAAAGAAGAAGCTTTGACCCAGGCAAGGGTTTACGAATGGTTTTCTCGGTTCAAACATGGTGACATGTCACTTGAAGACCAACCGCGATCTGGGCGTCCTTCAACAAGCAGAACCAACGAAAACATTCTAAAAATTCGCAGTGCGATAATGTTTGATCGTCGTTGAACAATCGACGGGTTGGAAGCATTGACTGGAGTTTCATGGAGTTCATGTCAACAAATTTTAACAGAAGAACTTCACATGAAACGAGTTGCTACGAAATTCGTTCCTCGCTCCCGCCCACACAGCTTTGAGTGTGCGACAGTTTCTCACGAAAAACGGGATGACAACGGCTTCGCACCCCCCTTACTCCCCGGACCTGGCACCCTGCAATTTTTTCCTGTTTCCTAGAATGAAGAGGGACCTTAAAGGAAAGTGTTTTCAGAATGTAGAGGAGGTGAGGGAAAAAATGACGGAGGCACTGAAGGATATCACTTTGCAAGAGTTCCAGAACTGTTTTGAACAATGGAAAAAGCGGTGGGATAAGTGTATTCATTCTCATGGAGAGTATTTTGAGGGTAATTAAATTTTGAAAATGTTCGGAGAAATATATGATTAAAAAAAAAATTCTCGTTATTTTTGGTTCCCCCCTCGTATATGTTTAAGAAAGAGTTGTGATTGTGAGAAAGAGGGATGTGCACTGATGTAACCTTCTGGAATGCTCTTTCTCTGTGCTGTAGAACCCACATGGTTCAGAGCATTGATTCTTAGCCTTATATGTTATTTTGCCAAATAATTCTAGTCCCATCATAACAGCTCTTAAAAGCATTATTAGGTAGGAAACCTGAACTTGCTGCACTTTTAAGGGTCTGTTTTTCTGCTTCTTTTCAACTAATGTTATTCCATAGGAGGGTTTAATTTTTTCCAAACTTCCAGCATCTGAGCAGGCCTCACTCTCAGAAACGAAATTCTGACACATGACAAAGCTCATGTCTTGAAGTATTAGCAGTTTCTTTTCAAGTATTGCCTGTCACATCTTGCAAAGAGAGCCAATTGCCCTAAATTTTCTCATCTGTTAATTCCCTGAATGTTGATTTCAGAATTAATTGAATATATTGGTCAAATTTTTTTTTAAACAGTTGTGCTATGGTTTTGCACTCGTGGCATACCAAAGTCTGACTCAGGTCATATAAAGGAACGTTATGGACTACTTGGCGATTTTTAGAACGCAGATGTTTGTATGCGGGTTTTTTGTTTTCCCACATAATGTGAATCGTGTCTCATTTGAGAAAAGCATCAGTTTGTGTAGTCTTTTAAACATAACTTTTCAGGTAGGATATTTTTCAGAAAAGTTTGGAAACATTTTTTCTGTGACTCATACATTGCAAAAATATTTCAGCTGAACATGTTATTGGACTAAATACTTATGACAATTGCGCCAAGTCCATATTGGGTCCGTATGTAATAATAGACTACTAACAACTATGTCAGGTATTAGTGGCAACAACACAGTAACATTGTCCACTGTCTTACCTTACTTACTCCATGGTGCAGAGTTCTTCTTGAGAAGCTAACTGGTTTGAAGCTAGTCAAGAAATTCCCCGCATTTCACAGAACCCGAATGTTCATTACCGCACTCACAAGCGTCCGCCACCTGTGTCTATCCTGGGTCAGCCCAATCCAGTCCATATACCCAGATCCCACCTTATGGAGATCTGTCCTAATATTATCCATCCATCTATGCCTAGGTCTCCCCATTGGTCTCTTTCCCTCCAGTTTCCCCACGAAGACCCTATACACCCCCCCTCTCCTCACCCATATGCGCCACATGCCCAGCCCATCTCATTCTTCTCAATTTTATCACCCGCACAATATTGGGTTAGGAGTCCAGATCATTTAGCTCCTCACACCTGTCAAAATTGTGTTTTCCTTTATATGAGATTTGAACTAACAATCATGCTGTATGAGTGTGAGATCCCCTGAAGATATATAGGTTTGGACTGATATTATATAAAGAATAACTAATATCTCATAGTTAGAATGATGCAGATATCATATAACTAACTTGTAATTTAGAAGAACACAGATCTCCAGCAATGAAACATTTATATGCAGCATGTAAGTCATGGTCATATATGGAAATGTTACCATTTTGACATCATCATTACCATTAATTCTTCATTATCTTTCAGGAAATTCATTATTAGGCAGCACTGAGCGGGTAGAGCTGCATGATGCTTCCACGTGGACTTGGGTTGAGATGTCAGACGCTGCTGTTGGACTGGATAAAATTGCTGACTGTCCACACCATGTAGCTGTTCAAACAAGTGGCATTACCACCTGCAAAACTGCGTGTCAGACCAATATCATCACGTACAACACATGTGCTGTACAGACTGATGATGCAAACATGCTGCACACTGCGCACACTGTCTCCCATACAGAGGACAAGTTCAGTAGCTGCGGATTGCCAAATGAGAGAACAACTTGCAATATAGGCAAAGAGCACGACAAAGTCAAATGCATCAGGAATACTCTTACTAATGATACTGCAGTGACAAATAATTGCTTGAAATCAAATGAGTCCTTGTCAAAAGGACTAGAGGAATTAAATTTTCCCAAGTTAACACCAGCACAGAAGTCTGTCGAAAGTAAATTGAAGAAAATTAGCATTCTAGTTCGTTGTGATTATAAACCAGAGATGGGCTTGAAGGCAGAAGTCAAGAAATGGGAGAGTCTTGTATCATGGTTGTGTTCAGACAAAAGTGATAATGCTTCTGCTGAAGAAGATTCTTCTTTTGTACATGAAAATTTTTCCACTCCAGCAGTTGCATTACGGTCCTGTATGAGCACATCCCCGACACAACGGAGTACACTGACTGGTGATAAGCGCTTCACACGACAGAGCACACCGTCTGCTGGTAAAAGCCTGATACGACAGATCATACCAACTAATGATAAATGTCACACACAACAAAGCATGCCTACTGCAGCTAAATGCCTGACACAACAGAGCACACAAACTACTGACAGAATTCTGACACCACAAAGCATGCCAACACATCAGAACACACTGACTGCTTCAGGTATGTTTGCAGTGGATGATGCCCAACATTTATTGGGTTACCCAAAAGAAATTCATCCACATGCTTGTCTGATGCCAGTGGTGCCTTACTTCGAACATCACTGCATGCATGTGGATCCTCTTCCATTTCATCAACATATGTTGAATTGTCAGTTGCTAGTGCAGTCCATGGCTGAGCACTGGAGAAACTATTGTTACAAGAATGCTGGTAATGATATTTGTGCTAAATTTAATCACCCTTGTGTCTCACAGGGACTGCAGAATTACTGTTGCTCCTGCAGTCTCTGTGTTAGCACTAACCAAAGCAATTGTAGACCACCTAAAAAGGAAGCAAAGGTGCAAATATCCAATGCCAGGTCAGCTTCAAAGAAACCTGCCAAGCGGGTCTGGAAGAGAATTTTAGACACTGAAGATTCCTCTGATGACATGGAAGCAGGAGATGACAATAGGATGCCACATAGAAAATTGCGCCTTAAGAATCATATAGTTAACTCCACATTCACTACAGATATAGACCATGAAGTTGAGAATATGGCTGCAAGCAGAAGGGTAATTTATGCAGACAAACATAACTACTCTGTCGGAACAGGGTCAGGAAGGAAAATGGCAGATAAACATTTACGGGAGAGAAGGAAAGTTAATATTAATGACATCAATTCTGCATTTAGTATGAATGAGGAAGGAGAAAGAGTGGTAAGGTTAAGAAACATAAATTCAAGTCTGAGAGGAAGTAAACAATCAAGAGCTTCTTCTGATAATGAACAAGACAGCAGTACTTTTTCTAAGCTCAAGAAGATGAAAATGAAATGTAATGAAAGTGATGAGAAAAATGTCATAAAATATATGTTAAAGAAAGCAATGGGCAGGAAGTTCCCACTTTCAAAACTGAAATTCAGGTCGAAACGTCTGATGCCTAGACAATTGAGTGATCATGTGGAAGAATGTGAGACATCTGGCATGAATGTAGGTAATGAAGTTTGTATCAGTCCCCATATAGCTGTTGGTCATATTCAAGATAGTAAAGTTGGGTCCCGCAATGTAGATACATCAGCTCTTTTGCAGAGTACCATTCGGCGGAAGACAGCAGACATTGCTGCCACTGAAGAAGGATTGTGTCAGCATTTACCACATGCTGAGTGTGGCACTACACCAGATATGTGCACGGGTAAGGAACCGGATTCCGGTAGAACTGTAGTAGATTTGCAGACTGTCCAGGCACAGAATGTTTCTAACAGCTCATTGAACAAGTGCAAGAGAAAGGCTTGCAATCTGTCGGCTAACCAGGTTGAAAGTAGAGTTTTGGATTGTTCGTTTTCTGAGATGTGTAAGTCCAAGAGGACCAAAACAAGTTTTATAAGCAAGGGAAGTCGTGATTTAGTGACCAGCAATGTTTCTGAAGCAACATCCAATGTCACGTGGCATTCTTTAACAGATTCAAGCCCTAAGAAATATGCTACACGAACCTTTAGAGCTTCCACAAGTATTACCTTACCATCTGTGGAACAGCAAAGTCCAAATCAAAAATATAAATTTCCAACAGCAAGTGAAAAATTTAAAGTGGTAAATACTCCAGGAGCAGAACAGGCAGCAGGCAAGCCTGATGCTTCTCGACATGCTGGTCAACAAATAAAACGTAGCAAGTTGGAGAAGTTGAGGAGAAATATCGTGAAAGCTAAAAGGCCGTCAAAGATAGCCACTGAAGTAGTGAAAACTGTACAACACAGGAAGTCACTTGTACTGAGGTCTGAAAGCAGTTGTGCACTTTCAGATTGCAAGAAATCAGGAGTAAGGATGATGTTGGAAACTGCAAGGAAAGTTAGAATACCAGACTCGGTTACCAACGTCAGTAACCAGTGTCTTAGGCCGCCACATCAGAGCACGCAAACATCTTTGAAGGATGAGATGCTATCTGCACAACATGACACTCTAGCACCTGATTTTATAAATCAGCATGTGACTCAAAGCAACAGCAGTAACTCCATGGTTGATCACCCTTTGACGTGTAACTCTGTGACTGAGCAAGAACCAAATATGAGAGGAGAAATATGCTCTGAAACTAATCGTAAAGTAGATGTCAGTAGTGTAGAATCAATGGACGTTGTTCTTGATGCCGAAATTCCAAGCTGTTTCCAGGACAGTGTTCCAATGAGCAGTCATGTTGTGCAAACTGTGAACTATATGTCTAAGGTTAATAATGCATCAGAAGTCCAGGCCAAGTACACTCTGACAGGCAAGGTTTCAAAGGCTGTTGAAGTACCAGCACTTCCATTTAGTTGTAAAGAAGGTGTATCTGAAGCAAGTGATATCCCAAAACTTACAGGCCTCATTACTTTACCAAATGTATGTGATAAAGTAGGTGACATATCAGAATCTGTGATGGAAGTTTGTTCACCAGCTGTAGCTCATAAGACATGTGAGGAAGCAAGAGACATAGGAGAAACTACATTACCTGCCACAACTTCAGAGATGGATGATACGGAAGATGTGCTCTCTAACCTCTATCAGGAACTAGTGCCATGTCGCATTTCACCTATCAGAGACCCAGAGATTGTTGAGCTTCAGCGAAGTTCAGAAGTTAAGTCATTGATACTAACTTCAGATACAGTGCAAACTGCTGAGCTGCCAAATGTGACATTATCTACTACAGTTTCCAAGGTGGATGATACGGAAGATGTAGTGCTTCCTAACTTCTATCAGGAAATGGTGCCATGTTACATTTCACCTATCAAAGACCCTGAGATTGGTGAACTGCGGCTAAGTTCAGAAGTTAAGTCATCGATACCAACTTCAGATACATTGCAAACTGCTGAGCTGCCAAATGCGACATTACCTACCACAGTTTCCAAGGTGGGTGTTATGGACAATGTAGTGCTTCCTAACTTCTATCAGGAAATGGTGCCATTTCACATTTCACCTATCAAAGACCCTGAGATTGGTGAGCTGCAGCGAAGTTCAGAAGTTAAGTCGTCGATACCAACTTCAGATACAGTGCAGACTGCTGAACTGCCGAGCACTGGATTGAGAAATGAATCACCAGTGAGAATGGCAAGAAGCTCCATATACCAGATAACTGAAAAACATACATCTGTGGTGGAAAGTGTAGTAACCAAAAGCACAGACAGAAAACCATTTGCAGGCTCTTTGCTTCGGTGGGTACTAAAGGATTATGAAGTTCAATACAAACAGAAACAAGCAGAGAAGAAGAAGAAAATCACGAAAGGTGAGTTTGGGGCTGGAGGTGAGTTTTAAGTGACAGTCATCTACATAGTTACATCATTGTAAGTACATAGGTTATTCGGAAAGTAAGTACCATCTGCACATATCTCTTGTGCATCCTCGAGACTGTCACTTTGTGCATGTGCAGTGACTTCCTCTATCAATTGAGAAGCCACAGACACCATTTCGTGAAATTTGTGTTATGTTTATGTTTGTTCCTGTGCGTTAAACATGTTTTTGAATGCTAGGAATGTGCTACCAAGTGAGGCTCATCACCAAATCTGTCAAGTGTATGGTGACAATGCGATGAGTGATGGCATGGTTAGGAAATGGGTTCGGATGTTCAATGAAGGATGAGAGAATGTGCACGATGAGGTGCGAAGTGGGCGTCCATCTTTGGTGAATGATGATTTGGTGTGTAAGGTCAACGAAAGAGTGCGTGGCGACAGACGTTTCACAATTTCTGATCTGTCCCTGCACTTTCTTCAGATTTCAAGGACTCTATTCTATGACAGTGTCAGTAGTCATTTGGATCGCAGGCGGCAGCATTCTATGAGGAGGGTATACAAAAACTTGTGCCCTGCTACGATAAATACTTCAATAATGGCGGGGAATGTGTGGAAAAATAGTTTGAAGAATGCAGAATCTGATAACAATAAAATTTTATATGAAACCTTACTCGATTTTTTTTTACAGCGAAACAGTACTTACTTTCTGAATAAGCCTCGTACATAAACAACCACTGTGACAAATACTAGTATGTCATTGTTTCTTATGTGTCATGCTGTCAGATGATCTCAGATTGCACTTACTCATTTCATCAGTCATGTCCATCTTTGTGGATGCCTGACTGAAGGCCTGCATGTCAGCTGCAACCTGCTCTGGCTTCATTATTTTGTTCATGTCTGTCATAGTTTTGGCAGTAGTGCTCATCGCATTTGCTAACTTTATGTTAGCTCCCATGGTTTTATTAGACACTCCAATACTCTGAACCTGTAATGGTACATAATTAAAGAAAACATGGATATTAGCACATAAACTGTGCAAGCTTTACTTTGTATTAAATAATGTTCAATGACAGTGTCTAGCATAACACTGTGTTCATAATATGTATGAGCGGATACAAACACAGGCAAGACATTATGTATTATGAAAAGTGGAAGAAATATTTCATAAAGCAGCAATGACAGTAGCAAAGAAAACAAAAAAACTCTGCATGCTGCATTAACAACCAACCTGCCACACCCTAAACATGAATAATATGACAGTTAACATAATTGTTACTCTACTGATTTTCTGACTGCATATGGCCCTGCTTAAAAAAAAAAAAACCTTGCATGAGCTGCCCTTACGGCAAATTTCCCGGATGGCAGTCAATAGCAGGCCAGCACTTTATCTTTACTTCCCCTCTGAGTCTCTAACGCACATTTCACACACTGGTAGAATGAAGCATACGAATAACAGATGTTTGTGACTTCATGGTTTTCAGTGGTCAAGTCTAACACTCCACATTCCTGTCACTTCATAAACACATGACTCTACAACACCAAATACGGCGTGACAAGGTACACCAACAAATCCACACGATACATATATGAACCACACTATGACAGAATATCTCCCAAACCTTGCTGCTCGCTGCATACGTTCTCGTTTTCTGTTTTCTCAACTGTATGAGTTGCTTTGCTAGAATTTTGCATCCCTCATGGTTGCCTTCTTTTGCCAACTTCTTAATTTCCAATTCCTGAAATATAGACAATGCTGATACATACACAGCTCATGAAACATGAATGAAACTGTTAAATTAAACAAATTCTCCAATATGTAATCTGCTGGTTATTGAGGCACAGGGGTAACGAATAATGTGTATTGTGAAATTTGACACTAAATGTTGATGTCAAGTGGGCAGTATGCCTGCTACATAGTTGAAGAATAAGAGACCAACTTTATGTCACAATTTATTAAGTTTTATTTCACTTCTTTTATGCTCAACATGTTTTGGACATTAATACATCCATCATCAGGAGCTTGCGATTGTTCTGTTGAATTACCACATTGGTCATATTGTTCTTGGTTCGATGTGTGTTGGAGTTTCGGTGTGGTTGGGTTGGAGTGGTATCCATGTTGCAGGCTTCAGTTCGTCGTGAACCCGGGGTTAGGGGCTTGGACTTCCACCAAACTATGCCCAGGTAGATACGAGTGGTTGAGGCACTAAGTCCTCTAGGTCTAGAATTTTATCTAGGGTAGGTTGAATGCTGCCACCAGCCTATTTCTAGGCAAAACATCGGTGAGTTACTACGGGTTACTGTAATACACAATATCGGAGACTTCTTTGTTTAAGTCTATATTCTACTAGTTTACACTAATCTATAATTTCACATAAATAGGTTACAGAGGAATGTTG
>Ga0123355_10011953_pt1 | contig 13417 bp, 14 predicted proteins | sample TergutEmb28metaG_3_FD_89872 | JGI IMG/M metagenome (GOLD analysis project Ga0123355, IMG submission 89872) | Embiratermes neotenicus P1 segment gut microbial communities from Petit-Saut dam, French Guiana - Emb289 P1 | ecosystem: Host-associated > Arthropoda: Insects > Digestive system > Gut ...
CTGCCAAGGCTGCCAAGGATGCCACGTCTGGTCATAGTGGTCATAGTGGTTCCTCTGAATTGTTATCGTCGGTCATGGGTCGGTTTCTTGGAACTCCGGGGCATCGGAGTCTTCGTTTAGCTGCCGAAAGGCGCTCTCTTCGGCCCCGGCCCATGGGACGAAGCACATGACCCGCCCCTCGATCTTATCGTGCTCGTCCAAGGTCTCGTGACAGTAGAGCCACCCTCCGGGGATTCGGAACCGCCAGACGTTGGCTCCGACTTGCTCCCATCGCGATCTTGCCATCTACCTCTCCTCGAAATGACGGCATGATGCCGTAGGTGCCGGAATGCGGTCCTCGCCGTAGCGACCCATCAGCTTCAGGTACATCCGGCAGCGGTGGTACTCACCTCTTGCACAGGGCACGTCCACGAAGTGGGCGCAGTCGCCACAATTGGTGCCGGGAGGTCCGGTTCCGGCCCAGTGCGCCATGCCATGCCACGTCGTTCGACGGAACTTTACGAGGTCAGGATTGGTCTCGGTCAGGTGGTCATCGTCCATGCCGCCCCTCCTCCAAGCGGGACAGGACGGGACACCCCCCTAGGGGGATGTCCTGTCCGTCCCGGGACACTTCGGGACACTGTCCCGTTTTGTCACGCTGTCACGCTCCAGACCTGTTGTAGCCCGGATGACTCACGAATGGCGATAATGTTGTCGGATTGAGCCCTCTCGACGGCCCGGTTCCACGCCTTCCGCTTGGCTTCCGTCTCTGGCTGCGGATGCTGCTTGTAGAACTCCTCGCGGACGAGGGCGAGATTGACGGCGAGGACTTCGGGTCCGTCCCGGAACGGTTTGAACGGCACCCCGTGCTCAACCAATAGGGTATTGAAGATCCGCATGAAGAGGGTAACGGTCCTAGAGTGCCCCCGCTGGACCGGGTTCTGTTCCTCGTCCACCTCGATGACCACACAGCTAGTGAGGGGGTCGCCCTCCTCGTCTAGCCCTAGCTCGACCACCTCCAGCTTGGAGAAGGTCTGGTTGCCCTCGACACCGTCCTTCATCCAGTGGACATTGGTGACGATGGAGTTGCTGTCAGGATGACGGGTTACCGCAATTTCGCAATCCAGTGCGCCACGGAGGGAACTGTGTCCTCGTGGGCGCTCATCATTGTGTCCGCAATGGTGGATGAGCATGACGGCGCAGCCGAAGTAGAGCCGTATGGCGTCGGCGGCCTTTATGTAATCCGCCATGTCCTTGTCGGAATTTTCACTCCCATCGAGGCTCCGGTTGAGGGTGTCGATAACGACCAGACCGGGTGGCGACATACCCATGGTCTGAAACCGGATGTCCTCGATCAGGTACGGGTGATCTTCGATGAGGCTAAGACGATCAGTAACCAAGAAAAAATTTGCATTCGGTACTTGGTGGTATTGCCTCCACGCCTCGACGCGGTTGTGGAATGCCTTGCCGCCCTCAAGTGCAACGTAAACCACTGGGGCGTGCGCAGTACGCTTGCCTCGATATTCGAGGCCCAGTGCAATGTGCATTGAAATGTCGAACGCCCAGAAGGACTTGCCGCACTTGGGAGAGCCCCAAACCACGGTTAGGCCGCCGCTAGGAATAATTTCCTTTACGAGGTATGGCGTGTCGGTGTTCCGGTGGATCGCGCCGAATTGCGTCAATGTGAAGCGAAAGCGTCGCTGCGGAAACTCGGTTACATTAGTATTGTCACGCGAATCATCGTCTTTTATGTTGTCCATGGACCTTGGTTCCTTTGTGAGGGGCCTTGCATCCTTGCCGCACGAGGGTGAATGGAGGGTCCGTGTTCAGAAGGGCTAGCGTTTGCGCGCTAGCCCTTCACTCTATGCCCGGTCATTGAGGGCTCAAAATGAAATATCGCCGGATCGAAAACCGCCCGGAATTGCTCACAGATCACGCTAGCCATTGTGTCGTTGATCCAGACGGCAACTACATCGGGTGGGATGGTCCGATACTGCCTGACGGCACCAACCTGTCCACCCTGCGGCGGCCACAGCAAGTGACCGCAACGCGAATCGTCAATACGCGACGGCTTTAGATGCCACTGACCGGCCGCTACAATACGTTCTTTCCCGGCGACACTGTTCTCGTCGGCATGGACTTCTCGACCGTTCTGCCGCCCGGGGTCGGCATCCAGTTTCCGGGGCAGGACTTTCAAGTTGGGACTGCGCCAAGCGGTCAAGTTACCGGAATAAGCCTGACATCCAACGGCGCTTATACAGCCATTCCCGCCGTCACCATCGACCCTCCCCCAGCCGGAATAGGGAGCGCTCAAGCAACGGCTGTGGCGTCGCTGGCGGCTAACGGCCCCGTCACTGTTACGGATGGCGGCTCATTGGTCGGCATACCGTCGCCGGTCGGATCGACGCTGACGTTCCCCAACGGCATTGTCATACAGGTGACTCAGGCCGCCAACATTCCCGGCGCTTTCCTAGGCAATTTACCGGCTTGGTACGTCATCGCAGCGAGCATCGTTAGCGGGGGTCTCCTGATGGGCGTTCCGGGAACACCCGTCCCAGCCAATCCGATGCAGGCCATAGCGCAGTCGGGCAGCTACACGATTGAGCTATGGCCGTCGATTAATGTGACGTGGCAGATTTGGAATTTGGGTTTGACCAATGGCGGGGCCGGATACACGGCGGTTCCCAATGTGACGATCAGTCCGGGACCGGCTACCGCGACCGCTACGGCCAATTTGGTGAGCGGCACGCCCGCACTGACCATTCCGACGCCCCGATTGGAGATTTACAGCAATCTGTCACAACCGGTTCCGGTGCCGCAGAATTGGTATGTCAATCCAATATTAGCGCCGCCCGGGAATAATTGGTGGTGGAGCTTCAATCAGGCCGCTGGTGTGGCCGATTGGTTTAATTACCCGGTGGGGTTTACGCCGCCCAATGCCATTGCGCTCGGCACCGCTGTGCGGGGCCGGGAGGTCATTTCCATAGTGTCCGGTGGCGCTCCCGCCAATACCGATTATCAATTCAGATGGATTATCAGCGATACGCTGGGCAACCGCTGGACCCGTACTGGTCTTTTGTTAGTGGGGCAGACTTCATAATGCCCTTATGGATGACTTAGTCCTTAATACCCGGCAAATACTGCAATATGCGACAGTCGCGGAATGCCTGCCGACTGACGCCTTTTTGCTGCAAACCGGCGGTCTAGGCGGTCCATACAATACTGTCTCTGCGGTTGGTCTGGTTCAGGGCGCTTTTAATTCTGGTCGCGGCTTCAACACCCTTGGCGACTTTATCATTGACGGCAGCCTCGCTGTCGGCGGCAACGCTAACATCAATGGTCTCCTTGAGGTCGTTCAGGGCATCTCGACAGACGGTGATATCACCACCAATAACGGCAATATCCTAGCCACGATTGGCAATCTTGAGATTGGTGGTGCCGCCCACATTGGCGGAAATTTGTTGGTCGGGTCCATTAATAATCAGGGAACCCTAACCAATGCCGGAGACGCCCTGTTTCAGGGAAACGTCATGATTAATGGCAGCCTTGGCGTTGCCAATGGCGTGTGGGGTTTAGTCTGGTTTAGCCCTTCAACTCAGATGCCACCGGTCACCTCCGGCACTCCGGGGGTATTCTGGTGGCAGACCGACGAACAGGAACTCATGCTGTGGGATGGCACCAATTGGCACGATCTGGCCGGTCGCCACATGGAACTGGAGCGGTGGGACCAGACAGATTTGATGTGGGATGACGCAGGATGGGAGTGGTGGTGATATGTCTTCGATAAATACGCAAATCCCGGGCTCCGGCGATCCCGTTATGTCAGCGCCGATTCGCGGCAACTTTTCTGCCGCCGCTAATGACATTGACGATCTACAAACCCAGATAGACGCGCTTCAGAGCGATCAGGGCGGCGATGTCACCAGCGCTAACTTCCAGACCTTTCTGAATAGCGCGACGGCACCAGCGGGATGGTTTACTAACTATACGCAGACCTCTGATCTGCAATCTTGGCTCAATAACGCAACAATGCCGTCCGGGTGGTTGTCTGGATACACACCGACGAGCGGGTTGCAAACGTGGCTTAATAGTGCGGTTGCGCCTACGCAGTGGTTTGCAAATTACACGCCTACAGCCAGCCTACAGGCTTGGCTTAATGGAGCCGTCGCGCCAACCGCTTGGTTCTCGCCCTATACGCAAACCAGCGGCTTGCAGGCGTGGCTGAATGCGGCGTCGAGCCCAACGAACTTTCAGGCATGGCTCAATGGCTCAAGCATGCCGTCCTCATGGGGAACACCGGGTGGCGGCGGTGGCATAACTAATTCGGTGCTTTCCGGCACCGGCATCAACGTTACCAACGGCAATACGGCAAACGCGACCGTGAACTTGGCTACTCCGGTATCCATTATCCACGGTGGCACGGGTGCCACCACTATGGAAGCGGCGCGCAACGCACTGGGGGTAACTCCGCAGTGGATCAATCAACAGATCGAGGATCAGCCGGTAGATATTGGCAGTCCGTTGACGGTTCACAGCACCGCTAACGAGGCGTTGGTGGAACTCATGCGGGGAACGTCATTCCCGACATCGGGAAACGTCCTTGGCACTATCAACTTTCAAGGCCATCAATCCGGTTCTGCTAATAGGGGCGCGTGGATCGAGGCCATTGCGGCAGGTACAGGGGCGTGGAGCGCGACTAACCGGACTACGCGCATGAATATCAACGTCACCAACGGCACGCAGCCCGTCAATGCGATACAGATTGCCGCCAACGGTGCCGTGGGCATTGGTCAGAACCCTCCTCCGGGGGCCGGAGAAGTGCGAGTTCTCGCACTTCATATTGGCGCTCAAACGCTGCGTCAGTACATCGAAAGCATTCTTGGCGAGTTCATCTAATGTCAGACCGTCAGAATATAGAAGCTGGAACTAACCTCGTCGGCGGCGGCGACGGCACCGATGTGTTCATTAATTTTTCATGGGACAAAGAGGGGCCGGAAAACAACTTCAATCTGCGTGCCGGAACCAACATTCCGACACCAACCAACTTTACGAGCCGCATTCCAGAGACTGTGGTGAATATGCGTTGGGTGCAGGATTTGATAGGACCGCTGCACCGTAACCTTGCCGGTCAGGATTGGGTTAGCGAGCGGATACTGGAGTTTCTAGACGAAAACGGCAATCTGACACTGCCGGACGATTGGGATGAACATCTCGTCACGCACGAGTTCGTCAATGCCAACTTTCTTCCTATACACTGGCAGCCGGATCAGAATACTTGGGCGAGGCGGGATTGGGTCTCGGAACACTTCAAGCCGATTGATTGGTATCCCGATATTCCGCCGGGAATGGTCACTTCACCTACTCCACCAATAGGTGCCGAAGAAGGTCAGCTTTGGTGGGACCAGACCGCAGGTGGAGCTTATGCCCGCATCGGTAATCATTGGGTAGGTCTCTAATGGGAGTGCTGAGAACATATCGGTCAGCAACAGGATGGTCTGATCCAATGTCTGGGGTACTTAAAGTATATGTGCAAGGCGTCGGTTGGGTTAACTCTGTGACCGGGGCTCAAGATGGTGGCGGCACCACTCCACCTCCTCCGTTTAATGCGCCACCATTTGGCAGCATGCAAGAAGGAGATTGGATCGAACTCTGCTATTCGCAGAATGCCGATAGGCCAAATGCGCAACAGGAATGCGCCAATTATTGGAATGACCACTGGACCCCTCCGGGAGGAGGTGGGGACGATCCTACTACGGGCACCTTCGCCAACTTTGCTACTGATACGTACATGGTATCAGGCAGCTCTGTGAGTTGGGCTCAATTTCAATCCAGCACCAACACTACATTTGCTAGAAATAGCCCTAAATGGCTGCGCAATTCCGCTGGCTTGCTTCATATGATTCCCATCAACGCTCTTCCAGTTCAGTACGATGAAAATGGAAACAGGGCCGGTCTTCTGTTGGAACCGCCTTACGTCAATGGATGGAATCCTCCCATAGTATCGGGCGGAAGCACTCCGGCGATGCAAATAGGAACTTTCATGGCAGTTCCAAATGTAAGCGCCACATACAATGGAATAGAAACGGGGTTCTCTTGGGATACTTGGCTTCCTATAACGGATCTTCTTCGTCCCGCTCCTATTGTTCCAGGGTCAAACTTTCAATTACCAAATTTAACTACTCCAGATTACGCATGGGCGATAACTGAGTTGGGAACTGGTGGGATGGGCCATGTTGGCCCCGCGATACCTCATGGTACTGGATGGCCTAATTATCCGGCAGGACCATTATCTGTTTCCGTATTTGGAAGAATGGACAATGGCCGAAATGGAATTGGAATATCACTACGTGCGACAGGCCCGTCTGCAAGATTTGCGGCCATTGTCGATTTGAGGGACGGGAGTATAGCAGGAACCAATTATGATGATGGAGGAAACGCATCATCTGACAACCCATTTAGGGCTTCAACTCCTGTAGTTTATTCAGAGAAATACGCCGATGGTTGGTATCGTCTCTGTATCAGCTTTGAACATATCAATCAGGTGCCATTTCTTTGGGGTCAGGTTAACGTTTGCTCTATACCCTTTACGTTTCTTAACGGTACCGCACAGGCTCAAAGTACTGTAGGATTTGTAACACGCGTCTTTAATTGGCAATACGAGCGTATTCGCAGAGTATCGTCGGTAGTGGGGGGATTTTCGACTAGTCCGACTACCGCTACATGGTCTAATAGAGTGGCTGACGTTTTGACGGTGCCGGGAGGGGGCACGCCTTTCGGCAGCCCAGATTTAAATTCGTCAGTCCTACAGGGACAGGAGGGCCACGGCATTCTCAGGGGGTTTACAATCCCATGAAGCCAAATCGCATGACGTGGGAATACCCCCCACGCAATAACATATATATGAATATCTTGAAGGCGGCGTATTTCCCGACGTGGATCAATGCGCAGATTGCGTGGTCGCCAGACAGGGAGTTGTTTTACCACCGTATAGACCGCAGCGGTTATATGACGAGCGCTGCCGGTTTTACCGGATCGTATGCCATCAATACCAACGTAAACACATGGCCTTGGTATAACGGTCCTTACCGCGTAAGCGGTAGAGGTTCAGGAACGGTGTGGATCGGAACCCCTAGCTTCACTGTACCTAACGGGGCAGGAGTTACTGGAACTGCCGCCGGATGGCAGTTTGATGTGACCCCACCATCTAATTCTCAAGTACAAATAAGATATCGAACATCCGCTGATGCTCCTAACCATCTGCGCGATCTAGCCATCGTTGCCCATCCGCATAGGGAAGACTACGACAATGGTTACATTATCTCTCCCGGATTTAATGGTCTGGCCAATTGGCGGCAGCTTTACAAAGATACGCATGGCACACTGCGGCAATGGACATTGCCAAAACCAGAACATATGGGTCCGACTTACGGGCATTGGCGTAATGATCCGTCGTGGATTGGCGATCCTGAAAACTTGCCTGAAAAAGGCTTGGAAACCGATATCATCGTGTGGGATTCCTGGTTTGATATCGGCAAGTTCTGTGGCCGCCCTATAGAAGGCGCGCACCCAAATCCATCGCGTCATGTATTCCCGGACCCTCCAGCCGGTTTCTATTATGAGCCTGGAGAAACTGTATGGTGCCAATTCCCACGCGGACGGGCTTGGTCGTGGGCGATGTATCACTGCGAGCGGGGGCCGCAAACCCTGATAAAAATTCGACCTCTTGTAGCCGGGGAACAGGTCCAAACGTGGTTTGGAATTAGCACTGTCGCAGCGCAATCAGTATTCCCCATTCTTCCGGGGCAAGTCGCTCCCGGAGAGTATATGACATTTGCACTCTTCGGCACCGGGATATCGTGGACTAGTAGGTGGCAGAGTGGAGTGCAAAACCCCGGTCATTCTCAGGACGATCCTAACGATACTAGGATAGCTCACAGCGAGCCCAATAGCGACTTTGATGGTAGTTGGACCGTCATTTTAGACCGAGATACAAGTTGGGACACAGGTCCGTTTCGTCCTGATGGATTGTATGCTGCTGGTGCCGAAGGTCCGGTTAGAACCGTGTGGCCCACGCACTTTGTCAGGATTGGAAACCGTGAAGGAAGACCGTGGGCTCCGGTGCGTCAGCATGCCTTAAATTCGGCCGCACCATATATTATTCACTCTAACGGCAATATTAGTGGAGCCAACAACGTAGACGCACATCCGTGCGCTTGTAATTACAGCACTAATTACGCCAATTATCCGGGTCGAAACGGTCAGGGTCATTTTGCTGGTGGTCACAACCACATTATGGAGGGCGTTCCGGTCAAGATAATGATCGACATTTGCAATGAGTGCGAAATAAGCCCGGGATGGAATTTACAGCCTAGCAGTTCTATGGATGCTCCTGCGCATGCTGACCGCAACAATACGTGGCAGGAAACCAATCAGTGGGTCTACAAAACGGCGCTGCTTTGCAAACAAAGGCTTAAACCCGGGCTGCGTCCGGTATTTGAGCATCATACTTTCAGAGCGTGGGAAGGAACCCTTGCTGGTGTCGGGATGCACTGGGGAGCAACGGCCCGTGGCTGGCACGCAAATTCTCCAAGTCACGGTATCACCCAGAATGGCATGCAGGAGATGTCTATTGTCCATACCGGACAACAGCTTGCGGCGGCATACGGTATAACCAAGGAGCAATTTAAGTCCGAAGCTCCCAAGCATTTTTGCAATGTCTATATTTTACCCAACAGGGGCGATGACACAAGTTTGGGTTCATGGGCTTCAGATATTGGTTTTGGTCCTCGCGTCAGTGGGTGGAGACAGAGAGGTGGAGATCCTGCTTATCAGTGGGCTACACACTGGTCGGTGGAGGTAGCCGGGGTTTCTAGTCCCTATTTTTCTAATACTTTGAGGAGTCGATTAGATACTATGGTAGCGGCGTGGGAGGGGTCAGGAAGAAACCCTAATCATCCCGCTTTATCTGCATTTGCTCATGCTTCTAATGCTCAGTTCTATGATCCGTCTCGCACCTATCAGGGTCCACGGGAGGACGGATCTGTTGACCTCGTTCACTCTAATGTTCAATGGACGGGGCCAAGACAGGGGCCGCCATTATTCTTCGCCAGCACCAACGTCCCAGTAAATACGCCGCCGCCAAATCCTTCATTTTGGACGCAGGTTGCTAATCTGGATTACCATACTGGCGGAAACGTACCGTACACGGTTATTCAGTTCAGAAACTTTTTAGAGAGATTTGAAGCGTGGATGGAGGAGTGGGCACCAGAAGACCCAAAGTTAAAATTTATGGGTCTAGATGGAGGATTGCCGTGCGCTTGGGTTAACGGTCAGCCTTTTTCTCCAAGTGTTGGACAGGCTGATTTCATGGCTGCGTCGCAGAAAACTGCGGCTATGGGGGAGGTTGAGCGAGATAGAATTGCCGTTTTTCGTGATCATGACGCAGATGGCATTCCAATGAATTTCGCGGCCCATTTTAATGGCGGTAGATTTGGTCACAATGGGACCGGGCGTATGTGGCTTATGCGGGATTTCACCGAGTTTGGCTTGGATCATCCGCGATGGGAAGCATTGAAAGAATGGGCTCTAGAGGACGATGGAACAATAGAACCGCCCTCTCCTGAGCCTAATTTGCCCAACTGGCAGTTTCCCGCCACCCCGCAGCCGAATCAGCGGGCGTATAGTAGACTTTGGAACAGCATTGCGCAGCGGTGGGATCGAACATGGCAATGAATCTGCCCACTAGCCCCGTACTAGGACAGCAATACGGACACTGGCGTTATGACGGCACCAAGTGGGTGCCGATGACGATGCGAACCAGTGCGCAACAGCCCTCTCCAGAGGAATCTAGGGAAGGCGATCTGTGGTGGAATCCCGCTAATGATGGGCAGATTTATGTCTATGTCACCACATCTCCGGGAGTTCAGAACTGGGTTGTTGCTGATCCAGCCATAGGGGGGCCGGGAGACGGACTGACCCAAGAGGAACTTTACTCGTGGTGGCACAATATTATTTCCGGTCCTTCGCCGTGGCCAACCGCAGGTCCGGGAGGAACGCCGCCATCACTGGTAGATATGGTTCAACCGTCAACTCCATCTGATGGTCAGCTTTGGTTCGATGCCGCCTCTGACAGCGGTTTAGCGACTCAAGATTGGGTCATAGAGAAGATGGGGGAGGGTGGAGATTTCGTACCTCCATCGTGGTGGCCCACTCCTCAATGGTCAGACATTGGCGGCACACCAACGATCCCGAATGTGCCAAATCTTCCTTCTCCGACCAATACGACGCAATTCCTTCGTGCGGACGGGTCGTGGCAAGTGCCACCGGCTGGCACAGATGGAAGCTATACAGGTCCAATTTGGACCTCGATCGCTGGGGGTTGGCAGACTGTTAGCGGTCTTAACTTAGCCGCTGGAACTGGAGCACTTGATGTCCGTGTCGGTTTGGCGGGACAGACAAATAAGAACCTCTACGTTTATGGTCAGATTTGGACTAGCGCGACTACATTCACCGGAAATCAGGTTCCCAACATAACCTATCTGCAAAATAACTTTTTGCAGAACTCCGCATTGCCGCCTTGGTGGCCAAACCCGCCGACCGGAACCGGTGATGGAATTACTGAACCACCCTCTGTCCTTACAGCCGCCCAAGCATGGGGCCGCAATAACGGTCAGTGGTTTGCGGTGCCACGGGACCAGACCGTGCAGGGGACGTGGGTCAGACAGGTTTCCGGTAATGGTGTGGCGTCGTGGGTCGCCATGCCGACAATACCGCCCGCAACAGGAGGAACTCCTCCGTCTATTGTCGATATGATACAGCCACCAGACCCCGTGGATGGACAGCTTTGGTTTGAGGAGGGTGCGGATTCTGGTCTTTTGACTAATGATTGGTGGCAGAATGAGATCCTCACCAATCCGCCGTGGCAGACATTCGACTTAGCCAATCCTCCGTGGGTTACGGCACCGCAACTCACCAGCGCCGTCACATTCGCGATGACCACGCAGTTGCCGGGGTTACTTCCCGGGTGGGTGACGGTTCCCGGATTATCAGGAACAAATGTCTACGGCCTGCAATTAAGCGGCGGTAGTCCTATTTGGGTTCAGGTTCCAACCGGAACCGGACCAGACCCAACTCCGCTTCCGGCGTGGGTAACAGGGCGACCAACAAATCTTGGGGCCAATCCTATTGCTCCAATAGGAAATGGAGGATCGACTTGGGAGCGGGTGGCGAGATTTACGGAACTTCCAACGGTTCCTTCAAATATTGTTATTCAAGGCGGTAGTGCCGGTACAGGTCTAAGCTATTCAGGAAGCGTAGCAGGTTATGCTACCACTTCACCCATTGTCGGATTCCGGCTCCAGAACGGAACAGGCCGCCTTGTTGCCACCGCAGGAACTCAGTCTGGGATAGTTATTACTGATGGAATATTTAACGATTTCTCTGAAAGCTGGGCCGGTTCTCGATTTAACGCTTTCGCTGATGGCTGGGCCAATGCTCGATTTAGCGCTTGGCTTGACGCATTTGGTGTTATTCGTGGAGATGCTGGTACTGTGGCTTGGTTGGCGTGGAACGGAACTCCGCAAAACAATATACAGGTGTATGGCGACGGACGATGGGCACGAGCACAATTCGGAGGGTCGTTTTCTGTGGCCGCCATTGGCGGCGCTAACAGAATTAGACTTAGACAAGATCATACTGGAGCTTGGTATCTTGATGTATCTAATGGAGCGAATGTCGGGTTGGTATTTGGCCCAGCAATAGGTCAATCTGGAGTATTCTAAATGGCAGAAAACCTTTCTCAGGCTCAGGAAATAGCAAACCTGACTACGAGGGCTACAGATCTATTTATGGCGATAGTTGCCCTTGAGGTTGGTGTCGGTGTAATGGAATCTATGATCATTCAAGTTCCAGACGAGATTGATATGTCGATGATTGGAATAATTGGGACAATCCCTAGAAAAATGATTGAAATACGACCATTTCCTCCATTAGGCTTTCCGGCTTATAGGGAGATGATACTAGAGTTTTGGTCTGAGTGGACGATTGCGGTTGATAGGCTTTTTCAGTTAGGAGTACCATGGAGCCTATCCCCTCCTATAGAGCCCTCATCAATTGTAGAGGCATGGAACCAACATCATGAACCACAATACCACCTCTCGGTCTCAGACTTTCACGCTCCAGCCGGAGGGGATGCCGGTGCTTCTAAATCCAGAACAGTGGCACCGCCTGCTGTCCATACTGATAAACGCCCCAAACCTAGGGGTCGCACTAAGCGTTAGTTGGCCAATCGTATCAGCCATAATGCAACAGACGCAGGCTCAGAATGGAAAGCTACCGCAAGAGCATAGTGTCTCTGATCATGGCAATTCTGGTGATCCTAGACCAGATATTCGGGTTCAAGATCGGGGCACTGAGTGAGGAGAATATCACCATCGTCCTGACAGTAATCTGGGCGATATTGGTGTATTTCGTTCCCAATGCAGAACCCGATACACGAAGCCGGTGAGACAGCAAGAACCGCATTCGACGTATTCAGGCAACAGCCGTTTACGCTGGGCCTATTATTGGTGGTATTTGCCTTGGTTGGTTACCTATATTTTCAAGACGAGAAGTTCGCGCTAGAGCGTGCCGATAGCGCCAAGAACAGGGCCGCCGTATTCGCGTTGCTGGCAGCCTGTCGCCCTCCGGCACCACACTGATGGTGCCGAATGGGATTCTTCCATAAAATCAATGACATACAGAGAGAGTCGATAGTCAAGCAGTATGCTGACGGTTATCCGGTGAAGGGGATTGCCAGACGTTTTGGCATTCATCCTTCGTATGTGACCGTCCTCGCTCGTAATGCTGGTTTGCCTTTAAGGTCTCCACAGCCTTCTCTACGTCGCAAACCCTCTTCGACATCGCGGTCTCCTTAGCCTGATAAACTTCTCGCCACCAATCAAGGTTTTCATGGACTTGATCGCGAACCTTATCTCTGAGCTTGGAGAGATAGTACCAATCGTGATCCTGATCCCGGTCGTAGCGCAAACGTCTCTCTTTCTTTATCTCCAAAATAAGAATTATTAGAAGCATGACAGATATCCAACTCTCAAGTGCGATCAGTATGTTTTCGCTCATGGTCCTCTTTCTCCATTTCACGCTTGTATAGATCGTACCAAGTGCCGAATAGGTAAATTAGCCCTATTCCTGCCGCCACGAAAAGACAGAACGCGACGATGCAGATCACTATGGCTACCGCCCATAGGATGATCGCTAGTGCTGTTTCCATTTTCTACTCCCGAAAACAAACACGGAGACGCTATAGTATCACCATGATTCTATAGGTGTGTCAGGCTGTGAGTAGGCAATAGTCTACTTACAGCCTTACAGCGTAGTGTAGGTAAGAGGGGTTGACAAACTTAGAGGCTAGCCTCTAAGTTTGTCAACCCCTCTTACCTAC
>Ga0123355_10011954_pt1 | contig 13416 bp, 12 predicted proteins | sample TergutEmb28metaG_3_FD_89872 | JGI IMG/M metagenome (GOLD analysis project Ga0123355, IMG submission 89872) | Embiratermes neotenicus P1 segment gut microbial communities from Petit-Saut dam, French Guiana - Emb289 P1 | ecosystem: Host-associated > Arthropoda: Insects > Digestive system > Gut ...
CAGGGAGGACAGTGAAGCTGACCGTAAAGGTTTCTGTGTTAATGCCTTCACCGCTTACCGTTACTACTGCAGTGTATACTCCGGGTTCGAGTCCATGCGCTGGAACAATGCTAAATGCACCAGCCCATGAGCTGCCAACGGGTATCACACCGCCTGGCGGTAAAGCCCCGTGAGCCAGAATAAAGTCATCCATGTTAGCACCCGAAAGTGCAATCGTAAGTGGTACGTTTATTTCTGTACGGCCTGCATTTGCTACCGCCACTAATAGTGGATTAACAGGAGGATACCCCACCGCAACCGTAGGAAACCTATATGTCCCGTCTACGGTTAGCATAACAATGCCCTCATGCCGCTCCCATACCCAAATACCTGGCGCGTGTGGGCCCCCGCCTGTGGTAGGCAACAATACATTAGACGCAATAGCGGGCATTCCGCCTGGTGGGGCTATGTTAAGCCACATCCCAGTAAACTCGCTGGTAGAAGTCCTATTGGGCAGGCGTGGGTCATCAGTTCCTTCATTAACAAAATCATCCCCTAATGTAATACGTCTAAGGGCATGTGTGTCTCGAAACATGTCTATCATAACCACCGCTACAGCCGGTGTACGCCTTGTATCCCAACCTGATATATCTAGGCTGGTAATGCCGTTTGCACTCCGGAACATACTGTGCATGGTTGTTACGTTGCCAACATCCCAGCGTGATAAATCAAGGGATGTCAAACCGCTTGCACCAAAGAACATATTTTGCATGTTTGTGACATTGCGAGTATCCCAGCCGGATACGCTTAAGGACGCTACCCCGCTAACACCCTGGAACATGCTAAGCATTGATGTAACGTTACTAGTATCCCAACCAGACACATCCAGTTCAGCAACGCCACTAACATTAAGGAACATTCTGGCCATTGTCGTAACATTGCCAGTATCCCAACCAGACACATCTAGCTTATCTACTCCGCTAAAACCCTGGAACATGCTTTGCATGTTTATTACAGCGCCGGTATACCAACCAGAGACATCCAATGTTGTTATCCCATTTGCATTGGTAAACATTCTATCCATGGTTGTCACGCTGCGGGTATCCCAAGCAGATACGTCCAGTGATGTCAGCGAGCTGGCACCATAAAACATAGTTGCCATACTAGTTACGCGGGCGGTATCCCAATTGGATACATCTAATTGGGTTAGCGCGCTGGCATTCCTAAACATGCCGGTCATGTTTGTCACACGACTTGTGTCCCAATTAGACACATCAAGGCTTGTCAGCCCGGTTGCGCCAAAGAACATGCTACCCATACTTGAGACATTGCCAGTATCCCAGTTTGATACATCCAAGCTTGTTAACCCACTGGCCTCTGGGAACATTCTTTCCATATTGGTAACATTAGAAGTATCCCAGTTAGACACATTTAAGCTAGTTATTTCGCTTGCACCGTGGAACATTCCAATCATATTTGTTACATTACCTGTATTCCAGCCGGATACATCCAAGCCAGTTAATCCACTAGCACCCTGGAACATCCTAGTCATATCTGTAACATTACTTGTATCCCATGCGGATACATCTAGCGCGGTAAGGGCACTGGCGTTGGAGAACATCCTATTCATTGTTGTCACACGGCTGGTATCCCAACCAGACACGTCCAGTGACGCCAAAGAAGACGCACCATAAAACATAGTGGTCATTGTAGTTACGTTGCTGGTATCCCAGCCAGACACATCCAAAGATGGCAGTGCTTCCGCATCCCTAAACATATGGGACATATGATTTACACTGCCTGTATCCCAGCCAGAGACATCTAAGCTGACCAGGTTACTTGCTCCATTAAACATACTACTCATGTTTGTAACGCGACCGGTATCCCACCCGGATATATTTAAAGCCGTTACCCTGTTAAGACCGGAAAACAAGCTCTGCATATTTGTTACATTGCTTGTATCAAACAGCTCTAGCCCCATTATGCTCTCAACATATATTAGGTTGGAAAACAGTGCGCGTAATGAGCTTCCGGCAGTTATTGGCCCTTCAAAAACAATATTTGTTATATTTGCCCTATGAGCGTCCCACGGGCTGACTGCTGCTGCGCTGTGTATCCGGCCCTCGCTCACAACAAGCTTACCGCTGTCATACAGCCGCCACGGTGCGCCGTTTATACCTACATACCCACTTTCTATAACCAGGGGAGATGAAGATACAGGTAAAGATGGCATCAGTACAAGAAAAAGCATCAGCACTATAATTATTTTAAGTTTTTTTCTCATGTTCCCGTCTCCATTCGGTTACTATAGCAAATTAAATGAGAAACTGATCTTGCCCGAGCCAAATTAATTTGCCTTATCTCTGTCTTATTGTGTTAAAAACTGAACAAAACATACCATCATAACAAATTATAGTGAATTTATTGACCTAATGTATGGAGAACATTATAGTTGTCTCTGTTATACAAAAAAGGAGTGATTGGCGTGACCTTCACAGCGGGCGTACATGGAGTACGCGTAAGCTAATTGTATTAAGAGAAGGAGAGCTATTCCGATGCATGACTTACAGCTGATCCGTTCAGAAAACGGCGTACATGTCTACAGGGGCCTGTACGATGGCAAGCCTGCGGTCTTCAAGCGTTTCGACAAGGAAGAAGACAGACGGGAGATTCTCAACTACCGCATCCTGCAGCGGCATGGCATCCCTACCATTAAGACTTTTTGGCTGGGGACAGATTCGCTGGTGATAGAGGATATCAACGCATCTGAGGATTGGCGTCTTGGAGTTGAAGGCGATATGACAGAGATACAGGTCGCCAAGGGCCTCGCGCAGTGGTATTTTGCATTCCACGAGGCGGGTGCCGGTGTGCCGGAGCTGCATACGCTGTATTTTGAGTTCGACAGTATTACAGAAGATAGTTTGAGGATGCTTATAGCAAAACTCCCCGCAGCAACTGAGACAGTCAAATATATACTAAGCCATTATGACAAGCTGCGCGAGCTGATTTACACGCCCACCTTTACGCTGACCTACAACGACTTCCATTGGAGCAATTTCGTTGTCCATAAAGATAAGACAGCGGCCATGATGTTTGACTACAACCTGTTGGGCAGGGGATATAGGCTTTCAGATTTCAGAAATGTCTGCTGGTCTATGTCTGATGATATAAAGGCAGCCTTCATGGACACATATAATGGGCTGTTTATCGAGAAGCACAAATATTCCAGGCAAGAGGCGAATATAGCAGAGGAGTCTATAGATGATGTGGCAGGGACGCTATATGCCCTGATTTGGGCATTTGCCGAAAGGGCAGATTTCCCCAAATGGGCACAAAAACAAAAAGACGAAGCAACCAATGGAGCCCTATTGGCCAAAGCGAAGCGGTTATTTAACCCCTCTTTAACCCCATCATAGCGGTTTTGGTCTTTTGGTGAAAGGCGGGACTGTTTTCGAATGATTTGGCAATAATGGTAAAGGCGATATTGGGGCGTGTTCCCACTACCTCCGCACTTCAGCCTCCAATGACTCGGATAACAGGTCGGTTATTTTCACCTTTATGATCCCGGAGTTGTGGGGGATGTCATAAACACCCTTCACCATTTCATTCTTGCCTGGTATATCTATTATCGCCGGTTGCATTACGGCACCGTTAAAGTTCCAATCAATCATCACAGAGTCTGTTAATTGCCGCCAGTCCTCCACAAGCTCTTTTTTGAGGGACAGCTTTTGCATAAGATTAAGGGGATAAAACGTATGTATTACAAGCTTTCTATCTTCTATAGTGATATCAGTCTCAGCACTGCGTTTTAGTTGTAAACCCGATTTGTCACACATGATATCCATTGTTTCAATATTAATAACATTGTGTACCTCGAAGCCTATGTATTTTACTTCATCGTCTGCGTTAAGCGGCATAGTTCCTGACTTAAGCCCGGCAGCAACAGAAATAAGGCGCTTAGTTGTAGTCTGAATTGCGCCTAAATTAATGTCTGCCCCTATAAAGCGGCGGCCAAGTTTCATAGCTACAGACTGGGTTGTGCCACTGCCCATGAAGCAGTCGAAGACGATACTCCCGGGGTTGGATGATGTTTTTATAATGCGCTTAAGCAAGGCTTCCGGCTTTTGTGTAGGGTAATTTAAACGCTCGCCGGAGGTGGGGCTCACTCTGTTAAGATCATCCCAAAAATCAGTAACAGGTGTACCCTTGGCATCTTTCAAAAATCTTTTTCGGCTCAATGATTTTCCTGTGGAAGACAATACGATTTCACCTTTTTCGAATAAAGCCGTCATGGTTTCTTTCGAATATCGCCAATACCCTGTAACACCCAGAAATTCATAGTATGGGTTTCCTTTACTTTCGCCTCCGGGGCCGTCCACAGGTGCAAGCCTATACCTCTCACCGGTTTCTTTGTCTATATACTTATAATCTCTTTGCAATGCATCATCGGTATACTCATGGTACTGCTGGTTCCAAATCGGGTTTCCGGTCTTTGAGTAAACAAAAATTGTGTCTGATATACGCCCAAAGTGTTTTGCCCCTTGGCCTGCGTTGCCCTGTGCATGGGATCGCTTCCATGTTATCACATTGTGGCAATTGTGATACCCATACAGTTCGTCTAAAATACAGCGAAGATTATGCGACCGATGCCAATCACAATGAATATAAATGGTTCCCGTCTCCGCTAATAGCTCCCGCATAAGAATCAGTCTCTCGTACATAAATTGCAGGTATTCGTCATTCGTCCAAATGTCCCCATATTGCTTTTCTTCAAAAACGTTGCTTCCATCAGTGGCAGTCTGACCGCGCAAAGTAATCTTCTTTTTATATTCAACATTGGAATCAAAAGGCGGATCTATATAAATTAAGTCAACCTTGCCGCTAAAATCTTTCAAAAGTTGGCTTATTACTTGCAGATTGTCGCCCCAAAATATTTTGTTAAACCAGCCACTATGTTTGCCGCCTTTATGCCCCGGCCCATACCTCTCTCGTGGCTGTGCCTGGAAATATTGCGTAGAGCGGTAAGGCCTCTTCCCTGCCCATCTAAGCTCAGGGAAGCCATTAATTGGCTTGTGGTTTTCTAATGTGTATAATCCTATCTGCTCGCTCATATGCAATTAGTCTCCTGTTATGCACTATACATGTACAGCGGCATGCTTATTTCCTTGCTTGCATTTCATGTTCCATGATTTCTAGCAGATACGGTTTTGATTCATCATCCAAGAAGAATGTAAAACCCATGTGACAGCGACATTTTTGCTGACGTTCACCGTCTAAAATGAAATCAAAGCCTTTCAGGCAACGGGAGTTACAAGCTGTAGGGTCAACTAATCTACTACAATTCCCGCCTTTTCGGATTGTATCTTTCATTGTATCCGGCCACCTGGATACAATTTCTTCATAAGAAAGAACATTGTCCGCATACACACGCAACATAGGCATTTTCTTTCGGAAAACATAGTTTGCGACTGTTCGCTTGGTAGGCTTATGAACATACGACACAACATAGCCATTTGCCGCTTCTCTTATTTTGCTTACGCAATTATTTTCTTGCAGATAAGCGTGTAATTGATTAATAAAAGCTTCATGCGAAGCCCCTGCCGCGAATAAAAAATCGCTGAATGTAATTGTCATGGTTTTCCCCTTTGCTAACTTCTTTGCTCTATCATGCCATAAGAAATAAGACAATGGTATGTCTTGTTACTTTAACATACACAAAATAGATTCTATCTTTTCCCACAAATGATTCCAATCATAATCAGGATTCTCAAGTATCTCCCCTTACCACCCCATATGAAATAACCTTCCAAAATTGTGTGATGTAAAATGTAGCTAGAGATAAACCATAAGCATAAACTAAGATTTCAAATATTGCGTTAAATGACATCATTCTTAGAAAACCCGAATAGAAACCAAACATTAAACCGTTTAATGCATGGAAAATCAAGCCCCCCGCATTTAGCAGCCCTGCTAATACTGCCAAATTGTCAGATCTTTTTAGCAACGAATACACAAGAAGCCATGATAGCAAAGTAAAAACCGTGTTGGGTAGTGCAAACGACATAAACCACGGCACATAGCCATAAACAACATCCTCTGGCGGAAGCACCCCAATAAACCTGACTAAGTACAATGTGTTAACCGACGCGTTGAATATGCTTAGCACATAAAGTAATTTACGGTGTGGCATATAAACCTCCCAACTATTTTCATAGACGATTAACTCTACACTCTATAGGCAGGATGATATCAATGATGAACCGACGCAAGTTCCTTATTATACTTAGATATCTTAAAAAGATACAATAGACTTGAAACCAAATCGGGAGCCAGCTCATTTAATACCGAAACAGCTGCCAGCAGTGGAGAACCAACTATTTTATCGCTTTTGTCCTTCCTAATTGAGCAAATCACAACATTGGCCACTTTTTGAGGTGTAACTTCCCCTGCGGCTTTCGGTGGCTTCAATTTACCCTTTGCTTTTTTTAACATATCAGCGTACATGCCCGCATTAGAAACATAACCAGGACTTATAGCTGAAAATGATACGCCGCTGCCTCTAAGCTCCCGCTTCATACCCAACGCCCACTTGATTAAACCAGCCTTTGTCGCGGAGTATACAGACTGATAAGGAGACCCTAATTTCCCCGCAAATGACGAAATAACAACCACATGGCCGGATTTTTTCATAAGCATATCAGGTAGCAACCTCTTAGTCATTAGTATCGGGGCAAACAGATTAACGGCTATTGTTTTCTCTATTACCTGTTCGGTTTGATGCACAAAAATACCCACGCTTTCTATCGCAGCGTTATTTATGAGAATGTCTATTTTGCCAAATTCGCTTACTATCTTTTTAGTAACATCGTTTATTTGCCTACTATCGGATAAATCGGCAGCAAATGATTTTGCGATGATATTAAATTTAGTCAGCTTGGCTTCAAGGTTTTGAAGGGACTTCAAATCCGAGGGTAAGGCAAGCAAGGCAACATTCCCACCTTGCCTTGCGATTGCATAGGCGATATAACGTCCGATTCCCCTTGATGCCCCAGTAATTAGTACATTCTTCCCTTTAATCTCCATAATCCGTAACACCTACCTTGATTGTATTCCCTTGTACTGCTTCTTTACCTTTCCCGGAATAATCAGGGAAATGGCTTTTTGATGGCATTTGTTACTGCATCTATAACACATAGTGCAGTTATGATTATGTTTAACTTCACCGTCTACCACTGAAAAATTCTTCATAGGGCAAATATCAACGCATAAACCACACTTCGTGCAATCCCTATCAATGCGGAGCACGCGTTTAGCTCGCCTTTCTGTGGCTCCTAAAAAAATAGCCTGCGGAAACCCCAACATGCGCGACATAAAGGAAAAACCACGCCTTTTAATTTTGCCGTTTTTTATCTCATTGCAGACAGAATCCATTCTCATCTTTTCCCTTGCGAGAGTTTTTTTGAGGCTCTTATCATTCGCCACCGGCAATAATGGTATATCGTTCATATTATTGGGCATAAAAAAATGCTCTGTATACATCACATCAATATAATTTTTAGGAAACAGTGCTGCAAATCTTCTTGTCCCATCACCAGAATGCCAAAGCTGTGTGCAAAATATGATAACCTTTTTCCCTTCCAGAGCTTTCATGTGCCGCGCTACAAACTCTCGCATTATTCTTGGGACGCATGACATGTATATCGGATAGCAAAAACCTATCACATCCTCCGCATCAATTATTTCCTTAAAATCAATGCCTTCCTCAATTGAGTGACATGGAATACTCATATTTTGGCTAAATAACTCCGCGATGTACTTTGAATTCCCTGTACCTGAAAAATAAAGCATGACCATAAATGCGCCTCCTTATTTAGAAGCTATGAACATAGCTTCTTAGACAACTGTTGTGTTTTTAGACATTTAGCAGTATATTGGATGAATGTAGGAATATCAACAGTCAATTCTATATAAAAATGCCTAAAAACAGACATATTTACACGGATTTGTCGGGCAGACTGGAGTGTTAACATGAACGATAGTGTGAAAGAAGACAGACGAGTAAGAAAAACAAAAAAAGCTCTCCGAGAAGGGCTCGCAGAGCTTCTTATGGAAAAGAGCATACAAAACATTACCGTGAGGGAGCTGACCGATAAAGCTGATATACACAGGTCTACTTTTTACGCAAACTTCAATGACATCTTCGATTTATACAATCAAGTAGAGGATGTAATGATACAAGAGTTAAGGGATATCCTTTCCGCCGAGTATGACTTTGACACAAAGGCTTTTTTCGGGGTATTGTTCAGGTACATTGCCGATAATCGGAAAGTATGCCGCCTGGTTTTAGGTGGCAGTGTGAATAACAAATTCTTCAACCGGATTTTTGACTTGCTTAAAGATTCGGGCATCGATTGCTGGCGTAGGGAGTACAATCTTACGACCCCGACGGAAGTATTAGAGCCTTATGTTTATTTTTTTCTGACAGGCAGCTTGAGCTTGGTTGGGAAATGGGCTGCAAGCAACTTTGAACCACCGGCGGATGAATTATTGATTATGCTTGCCGATATAGAAGATAATTTCAGACTGTTTGTAAAAAGTAAATTTGATTGAGGGATAGGGGTTTTTAAAACAAATTACAATAAAGAGTGAGGAAATCAATTTATGTCTAACATAGAATTTCGCCCCGCAGAACGTGCCGACGCCGGTCTGATACTTGGCTTTATCAAAGAACTAGCAGCATATGAGCGTATGGAAAACGATGTAGTCGCCACCGAAGAATTGCTTTCTGAGTGGTTATTTGATAAACAAGCCGCCGAGGTAATGTTTGCGATAGTTGAAGGTAAGGAAGTCGGTTTTGCTTTGTATTTTACAAATTTTTCGACTTTCTTAGGCCGCGCCGGGTTGTACCTTGAGGATATTTATATAACCCCGGAGTACCGGCGGCGAGGTATCGGTACTGCAATGTTTAAGCGGCTGGCTCAAATAGCGGTCAAGCAAGGATACGGGCGTTTTGAATGGGCCTGTCTGGATTGGAATACCCCGAGTATTGAGTTCTATGAAAAGCTTGGAGCTGAGCCAATGAGTGAATGGACTACACACAGGCTCTCCCGTGATACGTTGCTAAAAATAGCCAAGGATAGTTAGCAAGCTCGTAACCGCTTATAGCAACTCGGGTGATGAATTCTTATGTTCGAACAGTATTTCTGTAAACCTCACGAAGCCGAGAACCAATACGGTTTAATTTTTGACAATAACTCTTCTGTAATAGGATATCAACTTCTTTGCCCCAGTATTGAATCAAATGTTTCCATGCAATAAAAGCAACCGCATAAGCCGTCTTTCAGAAGGGCTTCCTTGTGGCTTCTGGTCACATAATGATTGCATTGTCCAATGATTATCTGGCATCAGTCACTGTGCGGCTTTTGCTTTTCTTTTTCTATTAAGCCACGTAATTTTTCTTGCATAACGTCAAACGATGTAATGTCCTTTGCCGGGCCAATGTTAGCAGGTAAAGTAGAGTGACCCCATGCATGAATTGGCAGCCATGTCATACATAAGTCAAGTATATGCTTAACAGTGTAATTATCGCCGAAATATCCCTCTAAATATGGCCGGGAAAACTCACAAAAGCAACTCGCAACATAAACATGCTCGTACTCCACAGGTGCATACATGGCATCGGCGAAATCAATAATGCAAATATCTAAGTTTTCGTCAATAATCACATTATCGCAGTGCATGTCCCCATGACAATAAACCTTTTCACTAATCTGGAAATTTGCTAGATACTTCTGTACATCGGCAACAAACGACTCCGGAAATCCCTCATCACGCCACTCATTATGTTCAGTAGCATAACCCATAACGTCAATTGGTGTAAAGTTCTCACATGGACGATTTAGCCTATCAGTAATCACCCGCAATTTCCGCCCGATTGTCAATTTATCATCATAGCTCAAGTCGTCTTCAATTTCGCTAAGAAGCTTACCCGGCATGAAGTCCATAATCATGTAGCGGAAGTGATATTTATCTTCAATCATGCCTTCCGCAATGAGCCGTGGTGCCGGCACATTTTGCATTTCAGCCCACTTCATACCAAACAGCTCAACATTGACATCCGTGCCATAGCTCCAAAGCTTATCATTGCCGAAATCCATCGGTACAAAAATTTTTATTGCATAGCCGCCGACTTTGAAAACAGCATTCGTCCCCGGATTTACACTTTCGAGAGCGGTAAAAGGTAAATTTTCATTTTGAAAAATTCGCTCAACTAATAGCGAAAACGCCTCAACTGTGCGAGACTCACACCAGTCATCCCAATTGTTGATGTGTTTGGTAAATAGGCTCATTATTCATACCCCCAAAGTCTATCGTCTCTAAGTGCTTGGGCATATTGAGATTTTCGAGAATCCCTTCGCCTAAAATTTCTCGCATTTCTTCATACACATACATTCAGTTTACCCTCCCAAGTTATGCAAACCGTGAAAATGCAAATATTCATTATCATTCAATCTACACTAGCACAGTGCAGCTACACGTCAAGTAATGTTTCTTTCTTGCTATCGTATTCATCTTGAGTTAAAACGCTGTTATCAAGCAGGGTTTTGAGCATAGCAAGTTTCTCATCCGCACTTAAAATATGAGTATACCCGGTCATTTCTTTCTTCTTGAGATATTTCTTGGTTTCTATTGCTATAATGATTACGAGGTATACGATACTGCTGGAGAAAAAAATCCCTCTCCAACTCATATTTTGAGAAAGGTCAAAAAACATCATTACCCAAAAATAAATGACTAAAACCCCCATATATAGCACATAGTCGATTATATGCACTATGACTTGATTCACAGCCTTATTGTATTTTGTGATTTTCGATGCAACAAACTTCTCTGTGTTAAACGTAAGAAGTATTATTATGATAATTAGCATATCTTGGGTGAACAGTCGTGTAAGTAAGGCTTCTCTCATAGCCCATAAACCGCCTTGATTGAGTGCAGTGGCTATGAATTCAAAATAATATATAACTTTCGAAACTACGAGATATGAAAATAATATTTGCCAGATTGCTGTCCGTTTCTCTTTTATTGCGCTCATAAGCATGTCCCTTTCCACTGGCTACATTGGTCTAATCATCTTATCCTTAAAGTACATAGGAATGTTAGAGTGATGCGTTTTTGGAGTCAATATATTATCCAAAACATCCGAAGCGGCTTCTGCTGCTGATTTTATCACATGGGTGTAGATATTAGTCAAAGTGAACGTTTGCGCATATCATGTATGGGTCTATAAGGTGCGAATGTCCACCTATGCAGCAATTTGTTAAATGGAGTATATTTACTTCAAGCTATGTAGTCGTCGCTGGTGATTCGTGTGCGTGGGGCTTAGCGCAGGGCAACGAAATCCTTTGAGTACGATACCTTACGGTTGCCTTTGGCTTTGGTACAGTTGGTCTTTTGTGGACAGTCGTCACACCCGTGGCACTCGTATACGGCATGTTTTGATTCGTAACCACTAGTACTTTCACGAGTAGTGGTGTATACATAAGAAAAGAGGTTGCCTGCCGGGCAGGTGTAAGTGTCGGATTATGGGTCATAGGGCATGTTTTCTCGTAAGTAAGCATTGATTTTGGATTTTCTGGTTTTGGATTTTTCGTTGTTTATAGATTTGATATATGCCGCTTGGTTATGGGCTTCAAGCCGTTTGTAGTTCTCTTCGCTTTCATAGCCGGCATCGGCGATTACAGCTCGTGAAATGATTATTACCCAATTACAAAAAGACGCTGAACACTTGGATGATGAAAGTGTCCAACGTCTTATAAAATCTTACATTACAAAAATATACGCCCACAATGATAGTATTAATATCACTGGGGGTGTAGACATGGTGGATTGCGGACGTAAGAGTGGAATTGTTAGTTAAACACAACTCAGCACCAAAAATATGATTAAACGGCGCAATAGCTTGGAAACACCTACCCACAGGATGCTGAAAATGCATCCTGTTTTATCGCGGCAATCATAATTTAGAACAACCCATTTCATTTCGCTCAAAGGTTTTATCCCCATGTCAAAATTGAGGTTTCCACAATATATTTTCCATAGTATAATTATACCTGTAATGATTGCGTAGCGTATAAAATGATGGTACAATTCGCCATGTTTCCCCATCTTAGCGATTGGACAAGCAATCAATGAGGGATTTCCTAGGGTTTTGGAGGCGTATCAATGGACGATGACAAAAGAATAATACTGCTGTGTTATCCTGAACTAGAAAGCTTTTTTCCTGTTAGTGAGCCTGGATTATGTGGTGCAGGGCTAACACAAAAAGAAAAAGAGGAACAGTATCGTCGTTTTACTAATGAACTTATGGGCATCCCTGGCGAGCTAAACGAGGCTATTAAACTGCTTCGTGATGATTTCCGCAAAGAGAACAGATGTATGCTTATACCTAGCCTTGAGGTTGAATCTGTGGATTTAACTGATGAATCAATTTCTCTCTACTCCATGGAAAAGAAGCATGGGCATATTAGGGTATGCCTTGCGCCAGCTAACTGCCCAGATATTAAAGCCATTACAGTTAAAGCACTTAACTCCGTATCTGAGGATATCTCCCATCTCGTATACATAGAAATTCCCCAGGGAGAACCGTCACGCAAAATAGAATGGGGCCATCGTCGAGAAGACCCTTTTTATGCTGTCTTAACTTCAGGTATGAGTTGGGTAAAGTATGTTGTTTTTTCGATTGTCGCAGATATACTTCTTTATTATGTCTCAGGGTGCCCCGACCCGTTAGAATACCGTAAAACAGTAGCCGATAAAAAAACGCGCATAATAAAAAGGAGTTATCGCGCTACATTGAAAGATATATACGGCATCGACTCCATGGACGATGATGTTTACTTGCCTTTAACATTGGCTACAATTAAAAAAATGGTGACGGGCGAACCAAAGCATTCATTGGCAGATGGCGTTCGAAAGCTCAAGAAAGATGACCATGAGTTTATAAAAAAGACCAGAGAATTATTTGCACCACTTCGCAATGTTATATATCACGATTTCATGGATTCAATTGAAAACGGTATTTATTTATTGTATTTCGAGCGAGACACATGGTCTGATATAAACAAACATATTAATGATGTTAGGCAATATGGTCACGGTTCTTCATCTCCTGATGATAACATATATATGATATTAGCTCCTGGGAGCAGTGTACAGCTATCTCGAATTAGGGAATTGTTTAAGACGGAGCCTTTTGTTGAATTCTGTGAGGACATGGGTATTTTTTATTTTATGTCTGATAGATTACGCGACATATTTTTTAAGGTCATGGACAAAGGCCTTCATTCGCAAGTATTATTTTTTAAATGGGAGGCATAACCTTATGAGTTATATAGCATTTTTAGATTTATTAGGAACTGCCGCCTCATCAATGGA
>Ga0123355_10011955_pt1 | contig 13416 bp, 9 predicted proteins | sample TergutEmb28metaG_3_FD_89872 | JGI IMG/M metagenome (GOLD analysis project Ga0123355, IMG submission 89872) | Embiratermes neotenicus P1 segment gut microbial communities from Petit-Saut dam, French Guiana - Emb289 P1 | ecosystem: Host-associated > Arthropoda: Insects > Digestive system > Gut ...
CATTCCCACAAAATCAATCCACAGTTCTGATAAAATTGCTCATTTACAATTTGGCGAATATCAGAGCCACGCTCACCCTTTTTGACTTCTTCTATGGTGTCAAGTGGGAAGTTACTACGGAGGTCTTGCTCCACATCAAGTTCGAGTATTTCGCCTTGTAATTGCTGTGAACCTTGTTCCGCAACTTGCTTTGCGGTGGTAAGCTGCTCTCGCAATTTGTTGATAGTTTCCTCGTGTTCTCGTATTTTTGTATTGAAGTCATCGGAAGCTCTTTTAGTCGCTTCTTCTCGGATGAGTTTTTCTTTTTCAAAAAGCTCTTTGCGAGCAGTCAATTCAGCATCTTCTTTTGCTTTGTTCGCATTACTGAGTTCTTCAAGCAAATTTTTCATCTGCTTGCGTAGCTGGTTCTCACTTTCTTTTGAGTTTTCTGCCTGTTTGCGGAGTTTTTCAGTTTCAAGTTCAGTAGACTGTTTAGCTCGTTCGATTTCAAGTTCTGTAGATTGCTTTGCTTTTTCAATTTCGAGCTTTGCGGCTTGACGTTCCCTCGCAAGTTGATGTTCTGCCACCTGTTGTGCCTCGGTAACTGCACTTTGAACTGCCTCTTTGATTTTTGAAGCGGCAAGAACATCATATTCCTTACGCAAATTTTCAGTTTGTGCCACTTTTGCCCTGTTTAATTCTTCTTCGATTTGATGCTGTATAGCATCAGATATTTCAAAAGATTTTTTGCAATTTGGGCAAATAATTGAAGTTCCTTTCATGCTTAACCCTCCAAAATCTTAGTTTATTTGCCCATATACAGGGCTTTCCGTTGTGGCTATTACAAAGTTTCCATAACAGTCAATAAAGTTTGATAACTATCTACATCATGGTATTTCACTTCATCCGTTGAGAACTTGTTGAACAACAACTTAGCACAGTCTATCTTGGCTTTCTCAATCGGGCGAATTTCAAGGTCATCCATTGTGCCTTTGGTTTCCGCAATGAAGAAAATGTGCTTTACAGAGCCTTTCTTGAAAGTTATCGCCCAGTCGGGGGAATAATTGCCAACAGGGGTTGGGATATAAAACCCACGAGGTCCGCGAGGAAGTTTGGCATACACTATGACTTCATCAGCAACGTCCAAATCCTCCGCAAACTTACGCTCTATACTGTCTGCCGATGTGCCGTCCGTAAAGATGTAGTCTTGGATGGCACGTTTAGCCTTGAATGCCTTTGCGTATTCATCAGAGGCACGGCTCATATTGAAAATATCTTGCGTGTACGGTTCTTCCGCACTTGGGGCATACTTAATGTGATTTACAATTACAGATGCCTTTTGGGCGTTGATAAGTCTAATCACTTTAGCGATAAACTCCTCCGGGTTTTCCGCAAAGAGCAGTTGCTTGTCCTTGCCGATGCCCGACAATATAGCCGTCACGGTTTTTCGAGTTAGGGATGTACCCTCGGCAATCTTGCCGATTAGGTCATAAGAGGCAAGCCCACCTTTGGCTCTGTCAAGCCGTTTTGTTTCGGTCTTGGACACGTTGAAGTCTGTGCCGTCTTGTGAACCTCTTGTTATGGTGTATGACAGCCGTGCCACTTTCAAATCACGGTCAATGGCAGCAATAGCTTTTCCGGCAAGCATATCACCGTTAAAATCAACTGTGTAGGCGTATTTCTTATTGATACGCCCCCAAAGTTCTTGAAAGTCTTTCCAGTTCTCGTTGATAGGATTATCCTTTACCTTTGTTTCGTGTCCGTTAGAAGTCATATCTTTTAGGATGCTTGGGTCGAATATAGCTTGTACCAACTTATGGACATTTTCAGCAAGTGGAGCAAGTTCGGGTTTCATCGGTGCAAAGTTGCCTGTATCAACCGCCTCACGGTAAGTGTCTGTTACATTGCCGTCATCGTCTACATAATCGTTACGCACGAGATAGTTATAGGCGGCAGTTGCCTCCGCAACGGTCATTGTACGGCCTTCGTTTTCGCCGATAGCAATGTATTTGCCTGTAAAATAATCCACACTTGCCTTTGTCGGGCGCTCATAAAGGTCGGACTTGATTTCGCTCTGCAAATCCGCAACGAATCCTGCATAGCTTTCGCTTGCCACAACGGTAAGCATATTTACGCCATGCACAAAGGTTTCGCCGAGAGTTTCGGTATCTTGTCGTTCACCCAAGTTGTTTACGCACAGGCGCAAGCCTCTACCAACTTCTTGCCGTTTAGCGGTCGTGTTATAAGAGTGTTTCAATGTACAAATCTGAAACACGTTTGGGTTATCCCAACCTTCACGCAAGGCAGAGTGGGAAAATATAAACCTTGTCGGCTCATCAAATGACAGTAACCGTTCCTTATTTTTTAGGATAAGGTCGTATGCTGATATATCATCGGAATCTTCCGAACCTCGTTTAACTGTGCTGTTAATGGCTCGTCCTTTTTTATCTATCGAAAAATAGCCCTTATGGGCGTCAGCGGTTTCAATGCCTCTAAGGTATGCTTGGTATGCTGATGGCACAATGGTCAATCGCTCATTAAGTGCGGCATTGTATTCTTCAACAAAGATTTGCCCATACTCGCCGAGCAGTTCCTCACCATCTTCACCGTACTGACGGTATTTTGCCACTTCGTCAATAAAAAACAGAGAGAGGCACTTAACGCCCTGCTCAAATAGGCGTTCTTCCTTGTCGAAGTGGGAGTTTATGGTTTCCCTTATTTGAATACGCCTTATATCGTCCTCGTTTATATTGCCGCTTGCCTCGCCTGTGGAAAGCGTATCGCCGTTTGTGAAAGTCACCATTGCACGAACAGGGTCAATATCGGCTATGGATATGCCTCTGTATTCCTCAAGCCCTTTGGATTCAGTGAAAAGGCTATCGCTGACTTGCAACAACCGCATTTCACGCTTAGGCGAACCACCAACACGGCTCACTTCAAATTCCAGCCGAGCGCGTGGCGGTTTCTTTTTATCAATCACAATGGCGGCAAGATACATATACCGATTTGTTCCGCTAAGATTTTTAAGCTCGAAACCCTTAACCTCGATTTTTTTAACCAGCTTTTTCTTGAAAGCATCAAGAGCATCAAGAACATAGACAAGGTTGTGATTTGTCTTGTGGGTTGCTGAGAAGTTAAGTGAAAAAAGCGGAGCGAAATTCTTTTTCAAAGCATTTTGTGTAGCCGTGCCGCCCATCTTCTGCGGTTCGTCCAGTATGATAATGGGGCGGTTAGCCTTGATAACGTCAATCGGTCGGCGGCTACCAAACTCATCACGCTTGGTATAAATAATCCTCGCCGCCTCGTTTCCGCTACGCCCATCCACATTTTTATCTTCGTTGAGCGTGGTGTTAAAGGCTTGGGTATTGATAATCATTACGTTGATACCGCTGTTCTGCGAAAACTCGTCAAGCTGATGCAAGTTGGACGAATTGTACACAAAGAATCGAGCTTTTATTCCGTAATGCTCCATGAAATGCTCTTGCGTTATTTCAAAGGATTTCTTAACGCCCTCACGGATGGCGATGCTCGGCACAACTACAATAAACTTACTCCAGCCGTAAGCCTTGTGCAGTTCAAACATGGTTTTGATATAGACATAGGTTTTGCCTGTGCCTGTTTCCATTTCCACATCAAGGGAAACCATGCCAAGCCCTGCGGTGAGGTCGGTGGAATATTTAATATTGTTGTCGGTTTGCACGGCACGGATGTTTTTGAGCAGTTCTGCATTGTTTAGTGCAACCTCGGCATTGCGGTAAGCTGTTTCGTATTCATCGTCTAATTCTTCAAGAGTGCCTTTTAACTTACCAACATCACGGCGGTAACGGTCTAAGTCGCTTTTTGGCTGACCGGCGAAAACTCGGACTATGCTATTGGCTGCTTCTGTTTGGAAATCTTGTACCTTAAATTGAAATTTCACTCGGCATCACCGTCCTTTTCCAAGAAAAGTCTACGCTCTATAGCCTCACGTTCGCGCTGTAACTCTGCTTGGAGTTCCTCCTCAGTCGGTAAATACAGCTTGTATTTAGAGGCAAAGAGGTTTTCGTTATCAGCAAGCACAGAATATTTGGCAATGCTCTCATCCTTGCCAGTACAAAGGATAATGCCGATGGTAGGATTATCGTCTGCTTGCTTTATCTTGTCGTTGAATAGCCTCACATAGAAGTCTAATTGCCCGACATCTTGGTAGTTGAGTGAGCCTGTCTTTAGGTCAATAACAACAAAGCATTTCAAAATGTAGTTATAAAAAACGAGGTCAATATAGTAATGAGTACCACCCTCGGAAGTGATGCGTTTTTGCCGTGCCACGAATGAAAAACCTTTGCCAAGCTCAAGCAAAAAATCTTGTAATTTATCAATAAGTCCCTGCTCCATCTCAGATTCTGTGTATTTTCGATTTTCCGCTAAATCCAAAAACTCCAGTATATATGGGTCTTTTAGGATATAGCCGGGGTCTGTTTTCGGCTCGGTTGTAAAAATTTCGCCCTCCACTTCGGGACGATGCTCTTTTTGTGTTGCCAACAAACGCTCATAAAAGAACGAATGAACTTGACGGTCAAGCTGGCGAACAGTCCAGCCGGATTGCACACATTCATTCAAATAAAAATCACGACGTTTTGGCTCGTCAATACGCATGAGCAGGCGATAATGCGACCAACTTAATTCGGAACACAGCGTGTTCCGAATTGGAAACGTCTGATAAAACTGCCTCATGTGGCGTAAACTGCGCTCATTAAAACCTTTGCCAAAATCGGCAGTAAGTCGCTCTGCCAAAAATTGCAAAAGTTGTTTGCCGTATTCTGCGCGTTCGCCGACTGCCTCGTTAATTTCGCGCCCAATTTCCCAATATACTTGCACCATAGCAGAGTTGATGGCACTGACAACCTTTGAGCGTGTATCGGCAAGAACGGTTTTGATATTTTCGTAAACTTTGTCATCTGCCGCAAGCGGCATAACTTCAGTGCTTTTCAATTCGGAACTCAATGTGTTCCGTTTTTCGTTTTGCTTATCCATTTACAGAACCCTCCTTATTGTGTTAGGACTGTAAGTGTTAAACACTTGCTCGAAGTTTACCATTGCGCTGTCGTTGATGAAACTACTGTCACGGAAAACGGCATAGTATGGCTTTTTCTTGGCAATATCGGTTATGAGGTCAGTGTCTACTTTATCAAAACAAGCGATGAGGTAGTTGTCGTTTACGCATAACAAGTTACCCTCTTGCGTGATTTTAGCAGAGAGGGGTATGCCGAGTTCAAGCATCACTTGGAACAGCAAGTCCTCGGCGGTGCGGTCAGCTTTTATGTTGTCGGTAAAACCGTCAAAGTCAAAGTTTAACTGTGCCAATTCGTCCGGCGTGTAGTAAACATCTTTCATGTTGGATGAATCCAGTTTGAGGACTCGGAAACCAATATCGAGGTCTTGTGCCGTCAAGCCAGCCTCATCTTTGATTTTCTGCCCTGCACGGCGTATACGTTCTTTTCCGATTTCAGGGATAGTGGCATAGCCAGCTTTCGCTGCCTCGGATTTCTCATCGCAAACTTCGGGAATTTGCACCATTATGAATTTACGCTTGCCTCCGTCCTCGGCATTTAACTGCATAACAGCGTGGGCAGTAGTTGCAGAGCCGGAAAAAAAGTCGAGGGTGATTGAATCATTATCAGAAGCCAGTTTTAATGTTCGGAGAATTGTTCCTATGGGCTTGGGCTTAGGAAAAACCATTTTATCAAACCCCAACCGTATAAAATCCTCACTTCCTCTTTCACTATTCACGTCTTTGTGTGTCCATGCACTCGTAGGTTTTACTAAACCCCGCCCAAGTAGATAATCCTTTTCCATAACTCCCCAAATTCGTCTACTTGGCATAAACTTAGGCATCAAGGATGCTATCTTTTCTTTTGCAGTTTCAATGCCCCATCTCCAACGTCCTTCTTTCCCGTCCTCACGCAAAGGCTTGATTAGCAAATAGCCGAGAGGCGTGTCATCATCTGATGTAGGGTAGAAATCGCCAGTTGTTTCGTTATAATGAAAATAGTAAAACATATTAGGTCTATCTTCACGCAAATCCGAATCTCCAGTTTTTCTCAAATCAATCTCTCTGAACTTTCGACCCTCTGCATCTTCTTTGTTGTATCGCCTTGTAATTTCTTCAGTTGGCTCAAATCCATGCCATCTAAGTGAAGAAATGCTTTTCGCATATATAAACAAATATTCGTGAGCCGTAGCTAAAAACCTATCGTCTGAACGTCCTTTTGGGTTGCTAACATTAGCAACACAACCTACACAATTATCTGTGCCAAAAATATCGTCACAGGCTTTTTTTAAGTTATGAGCCTCATTTTCATCAATGCTAATGAAAATTGCGCCATCCTCTGTCAGCAAATCCCTTGCAATCCTCAATCTCGGATAAACCATATTTAACCAATCCGTATGAAACCGTCCATTATTATTTGTATTTGCCGTAAGGCGATTTCCCTGTTCGTCAAATTGTCCATCTCGGAGTAAAAAGCTATCTACATCTTCGGCAAAATCATCTTCATATACAAAGTCGTTACCTGTATTATAAGGCGGGTCAATGTAAATCATTTTCACACGATTGAGATACGTTTCTCGGAGTAATTTCAACACATCAAGATTATCGCCCTCAATGTAAAGGTTTTCGGTGGTATCAAAGTCAACACTTTCTTCACGGCAGGGTCGTAAAGCCGCCGCTATGGGTGCGTTGGCAAGCAACATACTTTTACGTTTATCTGGCCAAGTAAATTGATAGCGTTCATCACGCCCCTCAACAACATGGGTGTTTATCTCTTGCATCAGCACATCTTTATCTATGGCACGGATAACCGCTCCATTCTCGTCCACGGTTTCTGTCAAGGCGTTCGGGAACATCTCCGCAAGAGCTGTAAATTTTTCATCCGCAAGGTTTGGGGTGTGCATTTTCAATTTATCCATTTTGTGTGTCCTCCTGTTTAATTTCGTTGCTTGAGATATGCAGTTACAGCACCCTCAGTAGCACTTTTAATGATTGTAGATGCTATCGCCTCTATCGTTTTTGGAATGAGAGGCAACCCCTTTTTTAAGATGATGTCTTTGGTCTTGTTCCAAGTTGTATCTTGGCGAATCATATCAAGCAAGTCATATCCCTTGTTCGTTAAATTACCTACGCATACGCCATTGTGTGACATCGTGAGATACTTTGCTGTTTTTGAATTTAGATTATTTAGCAATCCATCCTCAATGAGCAAATTACAATGTTCTCTGACTACATGAGTGTCAACCCCATCAATCACAACATTGCACCCCGCAAAATCTCTTGGCACATAGTTATCTTCAACGAAGAATAAGATTGTACGCATTAAATCCATATCCCTTTTCATTTCATCGACTCCAATTCGATATTTAGTTTTTTTACTTCTTCGGCAAGTTCCCACTTTCGGCGGGCTTGCTTTTCATTCATGGCTTTCTTTTCGAGAGCCTCTATTTTCTTCGCCAGCTTATCACGGCGGTCGTTTTCAACGATTGTGCCATCAAGGTCTTTGCCGTCAGTTAGGTCAATACCCCCGATTTGTGCTATGGCATTTTCCCATATTCCTTCGAGGTCAAGCCCTGTTAGTTGTAATACCCAATCCTTTAAGGGCTTGCTATCTGATACAAGCACCTTGCCTGCTCGGCAAGCGGCAAGTCGGGCGTTATCGCCATATTGGAGTACAAAGAGCATCCGCTGGTCTATCAGCCTTGACAGCAGGGCGATATTTTTCTTGTCGCACTCGGCTACTTTGAGCGATACAAGCACCACATAAATCGCCGCAACTTCCTCACTTGCCGTCACCGCCAGCGTTTGAGAGGATATTTCCGAAACAATCGCCATACGGTTTATCTGCTCATCAAATAGCTTACGGTCTGCCGTGCTTGGTTTGAACATTTCAAACACGGCTTTCTTTGGGAGTTGTCTTGAAAGTTCTGTTGCCTTTGGCAGTCCTAACATGAAATACCCCCTTGTTTTACAGTCACAAAGCAGACCAGTTCAAAATCATCAAGCCCATCAATGGCATTAGCGGCAAAGGACATCTGATTGCCCGATAAAAAACTGTTTATCGAATCGTTTTCATTTAAGTCCACAATAGAATCCACAGCGGCGTAAAGCATATCAGAGTATTTCTGCATATCCTTTCCATCTTTTGTTTCGCCGTTGAACAGCTTGCAAAGAGCGGCATTAGGTTTGGAGTTGCCTTTGCATAAGTGGCGCATTGTATCTAACAACTTTTTGGGCTGTAAGTGGTCAATGTGAATATCACCGCCATCGCAAACATACGCCATGTAGAATGGATGGAGAAGGTTTTGATTTTGTGCGTTGATATTTGCGTTGCGGTTTTTCAACACGAATATTGTACCGCTTGGCAAACCATCTCTACTTGGTACAACAGCGTGTAAGCCAAAAGGTACGCCGTCCAAATCGCCGTTTTGGTTGATGTGTTCAAGCAAATCAAGCCTAAACTCATTAAGCCCCAAGTCCATAATGGAAACGCCCGATTGCATATCCTCTATATCCACAACTTCATTTTGCAGCTTATCAAGCTGTGCTTTGCGGTATTCGAGGTCGCCCAACTCATCCGGGTCAATGGGGTTATCATCGCCTGTAGATGTCATAACCGTAGCTTTCATGCGAGTTTCTACACGCCCTTTAAGCGTGAGATACTTGTCCAATCCGATATTCGGCCAAAAGTTCACTAACTGGATTTTATCATTACGACTGCCGATACGGTCAATTCGTCCGAAACGCTGTATAATGCGGACAGGATTCCAATGAATGTCATAATTGATACAGTAGTCGCAGTCTTGTAAGTTTTGTCCTTCAGATATACAGTCTGTGGCAATTAGAATATCAATCTCGGCAGGATTGTCCGGCATGAGCAGTTTTTTGTCTTTGGATAGTGGCGAGAACAGTGTCAAAATCGTGTTCATATCAGTGCGTTTCAGCTTGATAGTCGTTTTGCCGTCCGTTGTGCCTGTTATCATGGCGGTATCAAGTCCAAGCTCATTTTGGGCGTATGGTGCTACTTGGTCATAGAGATACTCTGCTGTATCTGAAAATGCGGAGAACAGCAAAACCTTTTTGTTGTCCCTATTAAAGGGGGTATTCACCTTGTCGGTTATCAGTTTGAGCAGGGTTTGAAGTTTTGCATCGTGCTGTGGCGTTATGTCCTCAATCATTGACGATAGCAATTCAAGGATTGAGGAATCCTCCGCAAGCCGTTTCCTCCATGTTATATAGTCCATATCCACAAGGTCTATATCGAGTTTCTTACCCAAATTCTCAAAAAACTCTGTGTTGCGGTCGTAACCGTCAAACTCGTTCTCGTTCCATTCCTGTGCAGAAAGAATCTTTTGCCCACCGTGGGTAAAGGCATCAATGTCGGAGATAGTACCGTTAATCAATGACTTCACACGGTTAAGAGTAATACGGAACGAATGAACCGAGCTTTCAAGGCGTTTCAAAAGATTTATGCACATGAGGCGGCGTATACCGCTTTCACGCCCCGCACGGTCAATGTTTTTGTTGGGGTCAACATACTTAGACCGCTTGCTTTCGAGCAAGAAGTCTGTAGGGATATATATTGCAAGGTTCAGCTTGGTAAGCTGCTCATAGATTTCATCATAATCAATAGCTGAGGTAAGGTCGGACAGCTTTGGGCGCACGGAAATAGGCTTTAACCTTTCGGGGAATTTACCTATTTCACCCATGTTGTAGTATTTCTCAATATGCTTGCGTGAACGTGCAATGGTAACGCTGTCAAGCAAGGTAAAGAAGTCAAAATCAAGGGCGCGTAATAGATTTTCCGTTGTCCGCTCCTTTGGGTCAAGTTTGCTCCACTTGTTAAAAGCCACTTGTGCGCTGCGAAAAATCATATCAATGGGTTTATTGGTATCGAGCTTGTCATTTATGATGTTTGAATCGCCCTCATAGGCAAGCTGTAGTTGGTTACGCAAGTCGGTAAAGCTGTTGTTCACAGGCGTAGCGGACAGCATCAGCACTTTGGTTTTTACGCCACGTCGTATAACTTTGTTCAGCAATTGTAGATAGCGGTTTTCCCGCCTATCATCTCCACGCCCCGAATAATCGCCGCCATTACGGAAGTTGTGGCTTTCGTCAATTACTATGAGGTCATAGTTGCCCCAATTCAGCTTTGAAAGGTCAATGTTACCTGTTTTGCCATGTTCCCTTGAAAGGTCTGTATGGTAAAGCACATCATACCGCAAGCGGTCTGATGCTATGGGGTTGTTCAGGTAGTTTTCTTTGAAGGTGTGCCAGTTATCCGATAGCTTTTTCGGGCACAACACAAGCACCATGCGGTTACGAAGTTCGTAATACTTGATAACCGATAGTGCTGTGAAGGTCTTGCCAAGCCCTACGCTATCCGCAAGGATACACCCATTGTATTTCTCCAGCTTGTTTATGATGGCAAGCGTAGCATCGCGCTGGAAGTCGTACAGTTTGCCCCATATCTTTGATTCCTTAAATCCAGTTGCCTCGTTAGGGAGTACATCCTCGCTGATGTCCTCAAGGAACTCATTAAAGATGTTGTAGAGTGCAACAAAGTAGATAAACTCCGGGGAGTTCTCTTGGTAGGCGGCAGTTATGCCTTCCAACACCACATCGGTTACGTCTTGGAGTAAGTTTTTATCATTCCAAATTTGCTCGAACATTTTTATGTATTCGTCCGATGAAGGTGAGAATAGCTTATTTACAGGGTTTATAATATTGTTTCCACGCTCGCAGCCAATATCGGCGGTGGTAAATCCGTTAATTGGCAAATAAGTAGCAGTAGCATCTTTGCCTTCAACATTCATAAAACTGCTTATATTGCCACCAGTTAAGTTGGAGCGGAATTTTACTTTCTTGCGAATCCAGTCAGCACACTCACGAGCGATTGCTTTTTGTGTTAGCTCGTTGCGGAGCTTTACTTCAAATTCCGTGCCATACAAAGAACGCTCTCGGCTTAACCGAGGTATGTAAAATTCCCTCTTTGTTTTGGCTGTTTTTTCTTTCAAAAAGGCAGGGGACGTGAAAATAAAACGCATTTCATCTATGACGTCAAGTTGCTTTTTCAAGACTTGATAAGCGTAAATAGAGAAACACGCCGCCGCAATGGACAGCTTATCGCCTTTGGTTATGGTAGCCGTCAAATCGTCTTTGACGGTTTTGTTTACGTTATCCAGCATCTGCGGCTGTTGCATATTTTAGACTCCTTTGTTTGGATTTTATTTCGCTTTGAGAAATCTTTATGTGGGGGCAAGTACACTTACGCCCGCCAACCGTAGTTCCTCTATCAAATCAACCTCTTTTATCGTCCAATGAGTCCTATCAAACTCGTTAAACGATGAGGCGTATTGTATGCCGAGCTTAACGACTATTTCGTTGAGCTTTTGTTGTGGCACAGGTGATAGTCTGTAATAGTTAATCTTAATTCCGTTACCCTGTGGCTCAACATCTAAAACGATACCGTAGTGAGCAAAGTGGCCGTTGTCTGTTTTGCCATGCCCTCGGTTTGTACTCGCAAATATTGAAGGGTATGATTTTATTCGAGCAATGGCATCTTCTTGTAAAGTTGAAAACTGAGCTTTTAACTCATCTGCAATGCTTTCGGTTAATGCTCGGTCTTTGGGTACTGTGAAATGACCGATTATATCCGAAAAAGCCTCGCCTTCAATAACAAAGAGGTTGTAATAATCCCTGCAAAGCGAAACCGTACTGACAGTCGCACCATTCTTGGTTTGCACAGGCGGCAATATGAGATTTGTTACGCTCTTGACTGTATTTGCATGGGCTACTTGCGTGTTGTTATTGCCTATTTGAGTCATAGCGTTAGGCGGCAAACTCGACAGCAGTTCTGCCTTTTGAGCGACTTTCAATTCATTTGGCATAACTGCTATTCCCCCTTGTTGTTAATAATCAGCGTTTCAATATTCCCGACAATTTGCTTGTTATCTGTGCCGTATTGCTGGAATATAAAAGCTGTGTTGTTTACTGTTTGATTTTGGTTATCGGACGTTTTGTTGCTCTCGTGCCAATAAGCGCCATCAAATTCCTCGGATGAATTAACCTCTTGCGATGCAGATTGATTGGTACTACTCGCAAAATCCAATTTGTCAACCAATTTCAATTCGCTTTCCTTGTCAGCAAACTGGCTCATATAGTCTTTATTGATTGTGCTTGCTGATACTTTGCCTTCCGTATTTATAACGACCGTTACAGCATAGAGAAAAACACCAGCGAGGAAGTCCACTAATACAAAGGTGTCCGTTGAGGCTATGTCGGCTTTCGTTAAGCCGGCAACTTTATCAACTACTGTATCGGGCTTAATCTCCGTATCGTTAGCGATGATGTTTTTCAATGCAAGGACAACATCGCTTTTTTTATTGCTGTCTACTTGGAGCAGTACGTTTGTTTTGAAATAGTCCGTCAATGCACTCTTGTCAGCCTGTGCATCTATTTTGCTGGCTAAATCAACAATATCCGGCGGAAGAACCGCTCTGCATAAAACCAAATCGGAAGTTTTTGCATCATCGGTACGAATGTCGTAGTTCACCGGGCTTAAAGACAAAATGACTGTGCCACAAATATTCTTTTGGCTTTTGCCTACCGCTGATTTGCACAGAGTAAGAACCTTTACATAAGAACCAAAACACAGCCTTCTCACAATATCCCTCCTTGCTTGGTGATTATTGTTGCTCATCGTTTACATAGTCAACGATGTCCCCGATATTCACTTCTAAAGATTTACATATACGACCTAACACTTCCATGCTTACAGGCAAGTCTTTTCCCATCTTCGCCATTGTGGATGATGTTATGTCAGTCATAACAATAAGGTCTTTCTTCATCATTTTTCTGTCTATCATCAATTTCCAGAGCTTGTTGTAGCTAAAAGCCATATCTTCGCCTCCCGCATAAAATGACAGGTTTCTATTAACAGAAAATATTATATCACAAATGTATGCAAATTACAAGACAAAATTCATTTATTCCAACAACAACTTTACAATCTCCAACATTTTTATTGATTTTTTCAAGCCTCCGACTTCTTTCCGAGTTATTCCGAGAAATTGCCGAGGAACATCTGAGGACTTTGATTTTTCGATTTTATAAAATATTTACAGACAGCAAGACAAGCCTTAGCTGTCATAGAGAGGAATAGACATTATGATTTGGATTCGCGCTCCGCCGGGAGGCGTTAGACAAAGCACATAACAAATAAATCCGTGCTGCGACACGCAAGCACAACATTCATTTTCGATAGACGGCATTGATGCTCTGTAAGCGGTGGCCACCGTTTGCAGAGATAGATGCCAAAAGCCGAAGTGAAGCGGAACTACGAGAACGCTCCCGATATAAGGAGGCTCGTAGGGCTTTACTGCGGCTTTTTTTCGTGCCGCAAACGC
>Ga0123355_10011956_pt1 | contig 13415 bp, 4 predicted proteins | sample TergutEmb28metaG_3_FD_89872 | JGI IMG/M metagenome (GOLD analysis project Ga0123355, IMG submission 89872) | Embiratermes neotenicus P1 segment gut microbial communities from Petit-Saut dam, French Guiana - Emb289 P1 | ecosystem: Host-associated > Arthropoda: Insects > Digestive system > Gut ...
AACAGCAGCACATGCATTGCCATCACAAAATCCGTACACAAAATGCATATCGCAATATTCCACGTGGGAAAAAACAAAAGGCATGTTTGCACTTCACAAGTCACCAACTCACTGTAGCGCACATGCCAAGGTCACTGGATTAACATGTCGAGTTGATCGGGCAGGCGCATTGGACAAGTATGACATCATGGACGGCCTACAGTATGTCAACACCTATGACGCCCACACTTTTCTCTGGCCATTATCTCCGTAACCATTCTACTTTGGACATAGGTGTTTTGGGTTATATCGGTATAGTTTAACATAAGGAACACTCTCCCGAAGTCTTGCACATTCCTCCTGGGACACCCCATATACAAACTGCACCCTGTTCTTGGCATTCTCCTTTAACTATCTAATTGAAAGAATAAAATAATGATCAGCAGCTGCAAGTCCATACTATCTACTTAGCTTCTGATAACTACAAAGCTCATCAATTTCCTAACACAAAGTGTTCTTGGCTCCAATGCCAGAAGCAAAGACAAACATATACAGCAAACAACTATCCCACATAGTCAGTCTACCAGCAATAAACAAAACTGAAGCATGTGTAGAATCACTGCACATTCAATTATTACTGACATCAAACATATGTAATAATGTCATTATGAAGCAGTAAACACTTACCCTCAATGTCACAACTCAAGAATTGCAAGTCTTTTAGTGCTTCCTTGTATGCTGCAGTTAAGGCCTGGTCACAGTCCATAGTGCCTGCTGCTGGTGACTGTGGTATAGGAGACTGCTGTGAAGTGGATGGTGACTGATCTTTATCACATGTTGCAAGGAGGCCTTGATTTCCTAGAGCAGTTGAAACTGTGTGACTCATCTGGTAAAAGTCCCGAGCCAATCTTTCTTCTTCAGTAGTTTCAGCATCAGCAGATATCATGCAGAAATTCTTGTTGTTGATTTTCAATGTTGAACTGGTATTCTTATGCTTGGCTGAGGTTGTACTTGGAATGTTTCCATTTGCTGATGTTTTGGTAATCTGTACTAAAATGACTTTTGCTTTCTCTTCCAATCTGGTCACCAATGTGTAGATGGATTGTACTTGGTCTGGCAAAGTCCATAACAAACGAACAAGTTTCGGTCTTGATGCAATTTCACTAATAATATCAACAACACAGCGATAAACTTCTGTATGTCGACATATTTCAAGAAATGAATCTACTTGCAGCTTGGATTCTAGAAAAGGCACTAAAGTGGAGGCCTCCAACACAGTGAACAAATCTTCTGTTGGATCAACAGGGCTTTTACCATTCTGTTGACTGCCAACAATAGCATTCCACTCACTGGGAGTAATTTGTTTATATTCTGTGAGATCAGAATCAGATTGCAAACCTGTAAGACATTGCTTTTTTGGAGCTGCAGCCACATGATTGCTGTCATGCATTGTTTTGTAATGACTAGTGCTGCATCCTTCTGTCACTTCTGTCACTGATGAATGTGAACTGCAAGAAGGAAGTATGAAGCTGGTACATGTATCATCAGTACCAAAATGTTCCCTATTTGAATCTGAACTTTTTCGAAGTTCCTGAAGGATTTTCTGCAGCACACATTCTATTTGCTTATCTTTCTCCCTCTGAGCAGACATGTATGCATTCAGGTTCCACCCTTCCTGAGACGGAGAGCTGTAACCAGTCCCTGCAGGAAACAGAGACTTCTCATGACATTTCTTCTTCTCACCTTCTGGTGCATGAGACAATGATGCTTCAGGTTCAGCTTCTGGGGATCGTTGGTGGGCACGTGAAGGGATTTCACTCACCCATGCTAACCAGAGAAGATAGTTTTCCATTTCAATATAAGCTCCTTGAGGGAAAAACTGCAAATCATTGCGGTTACTGCTCAGATCAATTCTTGCCCATGTGCCTAAATAATCTTTGATTTCTTGTAAAACAGATTTCATATTTCTTGTAGGATTCCAATGAGACAACTTCAACATGTCCATACTAGCAATACGCAACATCATGGATCCTTGAAGTCGTGGCCGAACAACTTTCACAACTGGTGGGTAGAAGGGATACAGATCCAAAGTAAAATCAAGTTGGAGTTGTATATAATCATACCCATATTTCTTATATAATTGTTGCAGATCCTGATTCAACTTTCCCTGAGAATCAAAATAAGAAAGAAATACTGCCCACTTATAAATATTGTCAGCAATAGGCTCTGCATTGATTCCAGTCTTGTGTTTGGACTCCATTATAGTAATTAAGTCATTCATTAATATCCCAGATGCAGCAGAGTTGCTGAATACTTGTTTTGGATGATCCTTTACATTGCCGTCAAACATATCAGATGTTTTTGGCTGCTTAGTAATAGCCCTGAGCTCTGCTTCCTTCATGCGCCACCTCTTCTTTCTCTGACACAGCACATGTTCCCATTCTTCTCCCTCTTCAGAGTCACCATCAACTACCATGAATTCTTCACCCAAATCCACTTCAGGATCAGACTCTGAAGAGCTTAAACAGGGCGAACTGTTTGATTTCTTGCTGCAGTAAAGTGACGCAGCTTTCTCCAATATCATATCAAGTGACAGCAATACATCAGCGTCGAGGATAAACTCATTTAAAGCGTTGCACCAAAACTGAAGTGGTGGTATAGCTTCAACAAAAAAATGATCTTCATAATTAGGATATTCTGATGGGCAAAGAAGTGTAAAATTTTCATCCTTGCCAATGCTGAATTCCAAGCAAATACGGCCATCTTCACATAATGAGTCCTGCAGTAATCTGATAAGGTTATTTTTTTTCTGTGCCCAATTTACAAATTCAGTCAGCAACACAGATCTGGTATTATGGACATTAACTTCAATTTTAGTGGTACAAGATCCTTTATCCTCAGTCTCCATGTTTATCATATCCATGATGCAAAGTAAGTTTCCTCACAGTACAATGCAATTATGCACCATGTAGAAAACAAATCTGAAATCACAAAATTATTAACACTATGGGGGAAAACAAACAGAATAATGTATCGTATACAAATTATAAGCCAAGGATGAATGAGATAACACATCAAACCATTCAAGTGAAAAGTCTTTTCAAATTACATTCCTTGCTGATGGACTTTAGAATCAATTATGATTGTTCATCAAAGAACCCAATCAGAGAACACAAACTGTAAAAATTTAAATAAATGACAAAGAAAAATAACCTAAATGTGGTACCTGCTCTTCTCAACACTAATGTAAAGGCTATAAAATCATGATTTGAGATTCTTGGTAGTAGAGTAACTGGCATTTTAATACTTTGGGCCTTCAGTTGGTACCAATACTATATATAAATGATCTGCATCCAACCATCAACTCCCAAACCAAACACACAGGCCTTACATACTGCAGATGATACTAGTATAATTAATGTAATGTTGTAAACCATCAAAGCAAAACCAAAGGCTTTGTTGTTAACAAATCTTTTTCTTATCCCCTATCTATTCTGACCTTCAGACATCATGTGGATGTTTCAATCAGTTACTCAACATAAAACATGTTTAGTCAAATCATACACATTTATATGTATGGATTATTATAATTAGTGTCATATTTAATCAAACACAGTGCAATGGAGAACTTTATCTGCTTGTAGTCAACATGCACATTAAACTAAAAGGTTAGTCACTGAAAAGTTGTCTTACATTCATAGCATAAACTAAATTCTTGCATCTCTTTAGATAGTTCCAACAGTTTTCTTGTGCCAGTGACTTTAGGTTACAATTTGTTAAATGTTTTCAGTAACATCCTTGTCATTATACATAATGTCCTGTTCTTGGCCAATATCTTTTGAGTTCTGGGCTCTACTGTTCATTGCGCAACCAAACTTTTGTGTACTGACCTCATTCTATACTGCATGAACTTACTAAAAACTCATGACAAAGAAAGAGGGTTGAAACAATCAGATGAGTAAAAAAAAATTGTCAAAAATGAGCCACTGGCTGTTGTGCTTTGATGGTTACAATATTATATTCATTAAGTATAATGGATTGGAATAGCCCCAGTCCACACCATGCAAGCATACATGTTAAAATACTTTAAAAAGTTGGGTGGATAATTTTAAACAATTTTATGTATTACAACATAAGTTGTTACTACATATATTGTAAGGGAATAATATCTCAATCTCACATGCATGCATAAGTTCTCTGTATGGTTCTTGATAATGAATAGTTCTGACGATGGTTTAACTGAAAAGCTGAAACTAGCATCCTGCAGAGCTGTACAATGTGCTGTGCATGGCAGTGTTTTGAATACATATCCAAATATCTGTTGAAATAAAAATCGTAATAATATTGGCAGGGGTGGATGTCGAGATACCGGCTACGGTGCAGAATCGTGGCCCCGACCAAGCACAGGACGACCCTGGCTCGAATCCCGGCAAGAGCAACATATCTTTCTCTTTTGTTAAACATCGACACCGGCTCTGGGACCCACCCAACCTTCTATGTAATAGGTACTGGATGCTCCCTCCCCAGGGGTAAAGTGAACGAATTGCATCACCTGGTGCAAACGTTAAGAATGCGTGGAACTACACGTTAATAGCGTGTATTGAAACAACTTTCACTGGCAGTGGAAGCAGTACCTTGCACAATTAATTTAACACCTTGAAACCTCAACAATCATTTTACCCCAAGCAATGCCATGCCATCTCACACATCAACGAGTGTCACTATGCATAAACGTCAAACATTTCCTCACCGAACAGATTTCCTCTTCGGCACACATTAGGCCACAGTCACTGCGAAATATTCAAGAAGGCCGGTTAAAGAGGCACAAACATGTCTCACAGTTTTTCTTAACGACTTGTCAACGTAAGCTATTACCTGAAAGGCAACGTCTGACAAATAACGCTATTTATACAACTCCTCACAGCAACCAACCGCCATAGCTCCCGGCTGAACACGAACGCTATCTGACGACCGCTTCGCGACCTGCGGTGATCGGACTCATTCGAGGTTGTTGATAAGAACTTCGTCCGTGATAATTATTGTGTAATATTTACGTTCCGTGGTTAGCATGTTCAACCTTTATCCGACAAACGCACCAGATCCGTTTAAAGCACCAAACTGCCGGGCGTTTAATAGAGTACGAAACTTGGTAGTTGTGACTTACAATTCGTATTTTTATTTAATTTGGTAAGGAAGTTTGGCTTTTTTTCAGTGATATTTATTTAGAATATGATTATTGCTTATCATTTATATCAGACTGTATATAGTGTATATCGGGTACTTTGTTACTGAGCAACACGTTCTGCGTTATAACCTATTTACGCGGTCACCCTCGTTTCGCGGTGGTGATCGAACCGTTGTGTATCAGGAATGGAACTGTGTCATATTTAATGACTCAGAGCAGATTGTTAAAGTGTCACATTTATTATGACATTTGTAAATTTAGCCCAAAGAAGGATCTGTGGGATGTAAATAAATTCTGTTCATGTTTGATATGTTACATAGTCATGCATTAAATTGTATAGTAAACAAACGAACTTTGCCTTGGTAAAACACATTTTTATTACATATTGCTAATCACCAGGATGTTTCGGTTGTACTCGCTACCATCACCGGGTGTCTCAAAGAATACTCCAAACACTTCACTCCCTACCTCCCACTAACACTTCATATACCCATCTGAAGCCAACTCTCCTACAACATACACCTGTATCCATTCAGCAGGTATGTAACTATATTGACAGCTGCTTTGCCAGACATACAGTTGTTTGTATATTATAACATTATACCCATGAGTATTTTATTTTTATTACAGGGTGCATATAAACTGCAGCCAGCAACACACCCTGTTTTACCTGTTTTAGTAACCAACACTGTATTACAACAGGGAGTACATGAGATACTAACCATAACATCAAGTGGTTTCACCTATGCAGATTAATAGTTTATTGTTTGTTTTATTAGTATTCTTTGACACCCCCTGATGATGGGCATGAGTACAACTGAAACATTTTGGTGATCAGCAGTATGTAATAAAATACGTTTTACCAAAGTGTGTTCGTTGGTTTACTGTATATTATCTATTCATGTTTATTGACTTTATAAAATTCCAGATGTTTGGTGGTTTGTTCTTCACATATTTATGCATTTTATGGTTTTAGAAGAGTATGGACTGTGCATACTGCAGTGAGTAAAACTCTTTGTGTGCACCTACTCTGTAAAGTATGAAAAGAAAAATGAGATTTGTAAAATACCATTAAAAACAAATGCACCCCCCATTTTGCATGGTTGATGAATTGTTAATGTTTAAAATTGATTCATAATCCTTTAAAGAATATTATAGATTGCACATCAGTAGTATAACTTTTGAGGTTTCAGGCTTTCGCCACAGTGTTGTTGAGGTCTTTGCACTTCATCCAAGAAGAGCGTAGACGTTATTAGTATAATTTATCCATTGTTCTGTAACGTAACCTTTTAGTGGAACATTTTAACTTAGAGTATTTTGAATTATATGTTTTATGCTGGTGATTTATTGCATATTCTGTAGTGATTGTGTTTGATTGTGAATTCATGGAATGTATGTAAATATGTATATATCTACTTTACTTTGTAAATGACCACTTAATGTTACTGTTACTGCAGTATGATACTGTGTTATTCCAAACAGTTTATGGGACTGTAGCTGTTACTTGTATGTGTGTCAGTATCTGGCACATGGATCATCTGTAGCAAGCAAAATAGCTGTCTTCTGTTACAGGCCCAGTCACGAAGCTTGTAGGAATATATTGGATTGGAATATACTCTTTAGTGGTGAATTTGATGAAAAATTTGAATATGCAGCAGGTAATGCATTCATTTGCATTGTGTGCATCCAAATTGGAATGACACCTTTCAGCCCTAGTTCCATCAAATGTCAGCGAATTCAGAGTCTAAACAATGTAAATGTGCATGTAATTGTTGGCAATGTCAAAATGCTGTCCTTGACTATGCCTGTTGTCATTCAGTGTACATCCTGTTACACTATTTACCCATGTGTGTGGTCATAAAAAACTGGTTTTTCTTTTGTTGGTGGGTGATATTTTAGTATGCAGCAAAAATTACTTTTACCAAAGACTTCTGCCACAATGTATTTTTTTTTTTAAAGTGCTCATTTGAATGCTTGCTGGACTTGAAAGTAGCATTGGTATGCAAATAAAACTGCATGTGATATGAATCACTGACTGAAGGACTTTGTTATAGAATTATCACATGTTTTTGGTAGGATGATGTTCAGATAAGAATGCACAGTGATTGCTGAGGCTTAGGTAGGTTAGTTTGAAAAATTAAGTAGACTATATAAGAGTAATAGTTATTTGATTTTTAAAATTCAGTTTGTTTTGGATGATATAGCATATTGACTGATAAATATTTATTGATGTTGCAGTGGATCACAGTGGCTCCATTTTCAAGTTCAAGCAGTCCAAGAAGAATTGGACTGCTTGACCCTGAAGATAGGGGCACTATGCTCCTTCAAAGTACTGGTAAGTATTTAGCTGTTAACATAATGTAAACATCGCAGAAGACTTGAATATTGGTAAGCATTGCTGTGATAACCTCAAAACAAGGAATTTTGCTTTCTTTTGTAGAATCATACGGTGGCTGTACTTTAATTAATGTGTATTACAGATGGATGCTAAAGAAATTAAACTCTCTCTTAAAAATGCCCGTGATGCTATAAAGAACAAGGACTTTAAAACTGCTCTGCAGATATGTAAAGTAAGTAGCTGTTGACAAGATTGTTGACAAAGACGTTCCTTTCTCAAAGTGATGATTTTGGATATATGTGATTTTTGTAAAGTGAATGAAACTGCAGTAAGAGGAAACAAAATTTTTAATGTGTTTGCAGATTATGTAAATCCACGCTTTTGAAACACGCATGTCTGAAAATATGCTTGATCACCTAAACATAGTAGTTTCAGTATAAAGATCCTTTATCAGAATGAGCAGTGTTCATTCATCATAACAGAACCAAATAATATTTGCTTAAGTTATTGTGCTGTGTGGGATCATATGGTGATTCTGACATTTTGGAGGAATATGCTTGTTCCATCTTTAGGGTTATAGAAATAGGTTCATGTGGATACTGAAGTGATTAGGAGGAGGAAGTGGGTCATTTCTGTAGGCAGTTTGCAAGGATTGTGGCCATTCAGAACCACGGATTGGGAAGAGGGGTTAGATATTTCCAAGCCAATAGAAATTGAAAGTTCAAGGGACCTTGAAGATGGAGGCAGCATGGTCCTTAGAAATTTCAGAATAAAATTATTATTCTGTGTGGTATAGTGAGCTAGAAAACTAGATTTTAGCATCAGCCACCATGAAAGCCTGAAAACTGATATTAACAGAACCAGTTTTTATGAGATTAATTTTAATATTGTTTGGCTGCTTACCTGTGATATTTCAAGAAGATTTCCAAGTTTCTCCTCCAACATTTTTGTAAGGATTTCTTATTTCATTCTTGTTACAAGAGCAGACTGTTGTAAGTCTTGTATACATTACAAGGGAAAGTAGATTATGAAGTTTGTGTCAGGATATATTCCATTAATTTGAAGCTTTTACTATGTGTATATCTGACATGTTTTTTACATTTTTCAGGCTGTTCTCAAAAGTGACAGAAATAATTATGTTGGATTAGTACTGTTTGGTGTGGCATTGCAAGACTCAGAGCAAAAAGATCAAGCTCCTAAAGCTTTCAGGAAAGCCATTGAAGTTTCACCAAAACAACTGCTAGCATGGCAAGGATTAGCATCGTTTTATGAGAAGGAGAACTCTGAATCAGATCAAGATGAGCTTTTTCCAATTTATCAGCAGTTGCTGTCACTTGAAAGGTATGTATTAAAACCACCTGTACAAGAACAGTAGTTGCAGGAAAATTGTAGTCATTAGAGGCAGTAATTTTGAAATCTTGGTTTTTAATTTTGGTATATGACATCCTGTGTAGTATTCAGTAAAACTCAATTCACAGTTGATATCAGTCTAAACACAAACAAAATTCTATTTTAGGTAATAGAATAATATGTTCAGGTACAGTCTACAAGTAGTTTTATAATGTTGAAGATTAGTTGAAATGTTAAAATAACTTAGAGCATTGCATGTGAGCTGGAGGCTTTGCAACAATTGTTTGCAATTTTTTGAAGCGAGTAGCTTGTTATGCCAGATCAGGTGGAGGGATTCCAGAGATTAGCTTAATATTAACTGTAGAATCATGACAGATTTAACATATATATAATTTCAGTAATTACAACAACAATTCAAGAAAGTAAGATATGAACTGTTTCTGAACAATATAAAAGGTTTTCTGTTTGTAGTGGAGCTGTAGTGAGCCTTGGCAAATATCAGTGACAACAATTAGTGGTACTTAAAAATACTGAATATTAGACTCTTCATGATGAATGATGAATGATTTAGCTGAAGTTAACAGACCTGTGACAAGTGTTGCCTTCTCTCCTGGTGTTGGTCTGTTAGCCAGATGCCAGCGTGACTGCACAAATATTGGTAACTCATTCCTTTGGTGTCTGATTCGTCTGATGGGATGGCAGTTCGAGGCCTAATTATAATTATTTCACAGAAAATATTGCTTGATAGTTCGGACACAATGGGTGTTAATCCTTGCATCTGATTGGGTAATGCCCAATATAATTTCGCTTTACAGTACTGTCACTGGTAATAATCTTTACAACATCTCATGCAAGGTGTGGGAGTTTCAAAGGATGTGGCATGGGTAGTCTGTAGGACGTAAGACAAGGTGTATCCTGTAGGGGCAGTGTCATAACAGGATGTTCTTAGGATGTGTTGAGGTGTTCTGATTACCAGTAAAATAAATTGTAACTTTGTTATCAAGGAGAGAGTGGTCAGCTTACGAATGTGTGGTTTGCTTCAGCCAAGTAAACTAGAATAGAAAGTCATGGTTATAATATCCTGGTGACACCTCGCTTACAGCTCAAGTCAAGTGGGATGTGACTAGTATCTCCCAATTAAAATACACCAGTAAGTAATGCAGTATTAAAAATCAACAGAGCAATAAATCAGTTGCCTACGAGGTGGGCAGGTAGGATGGCTGATCATCACTAATTACTTCCATTAACAGTCCAAGGTTGTCATGGTACTATCAGCAGTCCGGATGCCTCAATCTCAATGTTTTTAACAAATGTTAACTAGGATAGCAGATTCACTTCTCTCATAAACAGCTTACTGCCAATAGGGGAAGTACATAAATGAATAGCTGTGTATTCTGTTTTTAGTATTTTGTCTATTATATATGTATGTTGGTTTCAAAACATTGTTCTATGTTGTCCGACACCTGGACTCCACTGCTTCCTATCTTCCCACTGGCCTTCATTTAGGTTTCTTTCATTCATGGCCTGCCTTATACTTTCCATCCAGTTTTTCTTTGGTCTTCCTCGTGCTCTCTTTTGTTTCGGCATCCACTTCAATGCTATTTTGGGTAATCTTCCTTCTGCCATTCTTTGGACATGGCCATACCATGTAAGCTCCACGATGTTGACGGCTTGCGTGTTTGTAACTTGAGACACAGTACGTCATCCGAGATGCTTTGTGTTCGGAAAATTTGTTCGTAAACCAAATTGTTCACGATCTGAGGCGTTCGTGAACTGAGGTTTGACTGTAATCTACTCATCACTGAATTGCCCCTATAGTTAGAACAATCTTTCTTGCTTCCTTCTTTGTGTATTGATGAAATGTAAGCAACTTTCCATTGTCGTGGAGTTTGTTCTCCATTTAGGCATCTATTTATTACCCATGTCAGCATTTTTATCAGTTTATCTGTTCCATGTTTTAGCATTGTCTATTATGTAACTTTCATATAATAGTGTACAAATGTGTATCTTAGAAACTGAGAGTAATTAAACGAATTACCTTCAAAACCGATATTACATGTTAGTTACATACATTTACTAATTACATATCTGTGTTATAGGCAGAATACGAAAAACGTATTATACAGACATCCATTTATATACTTCTCGTATTGGAAGTAACCTGTTTATGAGAGAATTTAATATGCTGTCCCGGTTAACGTACATTATGAACAATGAGGCATCCAGGCTGATGATAGGGTCATGACAACCTTGGACTGTTGATGGAAGATATTACTCACTTCAAAAAACTGTAGGCAGGTGTTACAGAACCTCCAACTGACACATTATATTCTAATTTATTGTAACATTTTAATCTTTTTTAAACATTATTAAGCTATTCGTACGTTCTACCTCATAATTTTTATTAAACTTTTTGTGAACCCGACAATGGCTTGCCTAGGCTGAAACATGTCGTTCTATTAAATAAGACAGAATGTTATTGTGTTTAGACTGATATCTATTTTGTATATTGAATTTGGAGTTTATGGCTATTTTTGACAAGATAAATACTATAAACTAAAAAAAAAACTTTATTAGTTGTGAGAAAGGACGTTGGTTGAGATGTAAATGATGAGAAAACTATGTATCTCTCCCTGTTGTTCTGTTCAGGACAGAATTACAACTTTAAGATAATTAATAAATGCTTTGAAAATGTGTTTTTTTTTATTGTAGAGGACATCCCATTATGTTATAGAATTATAACACAATAATAAAATTGTTTCAGTCAAACAGAACAATATTGCATTATTTATTTTAACTTATTGGTGGCAAGTTTCAGTCATTAGACCATCATCAGGCCATCCTTATGAAAAATTTTAAAAGTCAGTGACATGTAGTACATATTAAATTCAATGTCATATAGGATCCCATAAAACTTACACCAGTGTTAAAATTCTGTTTAAACAGTGTAATAAATAAATGATTATGTTGCCTGTGATACATTTTGTTTCAGCTCTTCATACAACTCTCAATTTACAATAGGCAGTATAACCACTCAATTATTACACTGTTTAAACAGAATTATAACACTTGTGTAAGTTTCATGGGATCCCATATGATATTGAATTTAATATGCACTATTAGTAACTGACTTTCAAAATTCCTTGTAAGGATGGCCTGCTGATGTTCTAACGAGGCACCAGTAAGTTAAAATAAATAATAAAATATTGTTGTGTTTAACTAAAACAAATAATTTTATTATGGTCTTTTAAAATATTTAGTTGCAATATTAAGGAAACAAGAACGAATTAAATTTGGGAAATGCTTGCCACATTTTGTTTAGAGTATTTTGTCTTCCTGTCAGTTGTCCAAAATTTATAAAAAACTATAATACTGCCTGTTATTTCATATGGCTGTGAAACTTGTTCTCTCTCATTCTTAAGAGAACACAGGCTGAGGACAATAGAATGCTGAGGAAAATACTTGAACCTAACAGGGAAGTAGTAGGTAGTTGGGGAGAAATACTTAATGGGGCCATCTTATTGCATGTCAAGCAGGCACAGTGGGGAGGCCCAGGTATAGCTCTCTCAGTGTTGAACCTTTGTGCTAGGTAGACGTGGGTAGTCAGCACCATGCTCCAGCATCATTACTGCTCAGGGAAGCGACATGGCACCTGTTGTACAGGAGTCTCACATAATGGGGAGCTTCATGAATCATACTCTTTATTAGATAAGTCTGGGATGAACCAGTTAAGGAGGATGGCATGGGGCATGCTGCATTTCATTGGAATCTAAAGGAAGCAGACCACTTGGTAGACCTCAACATAGTTTGGAAATGAATAGCTTAGGAGCTTTAGTATTAACAAAAAGGGATTTCAGTCATGTTTCTGATTACTCATTGTGCCACAGCCTCTTGTTCATTAGAGCAGATAATCGTCTCAAGCATAGCACAAACTTGAACAGTGGTGGCATGTGCAGGATAGCATCAGCCATGCTATATGCATAGTTAAGTTTTGCAGTAACAGTTGATTTTATCTGTTATTGTTAGACTCTGCATTAAGAATATGCTGTACAGTTTTTGTTTAATATAAAGTTGAAATATTGTCCATGTCAATATGTCCTTAATTTTACCATCTTTAACTTTAGGTAAGTTATATTGTTACAAGATTTGATTTTTTGAGTTTTTTTTTGTTATATGTCATTTGTTTTGTTACAGTGATGAAGCTAAATTTGTGGAAATATGCAACAGACTTTCCTTATTAGCATTAAAACAATCCAAGATTAAACAATGTGTTGAAATTTTAATGACAGAAGGGAAACACGGTTCTCCAGAAAAGCAGAAAGTGATACAGAGAACATTGGCTTCTGTATTAATGCAGGAGAAGGTTCTTTCTTCAGAGTTGGAAACAGTGGTGAGCAAGTCTTAACCTTTTGACGCCTAACGTCGACTATAGTGGTCGTACCGCACCGCTAACCTCTAAATGTTGCATTTTATATATTTATTCAACAAATATAGGTACTGAATATTTTAAACATGTTATATACTCTCCGTTTTTTCCTCTTCAAAATGCAGTTTGTTTCATAA
>Ga0123355_10011957_pt1 | contig 13415 bp, 6 predicted proteins | sample TergutEmb28metaG_3_FD_89872 | JGI IMG/M metagenome (GOLD analysis project Ga0123355, IMG submission 89872) | Embiratermes neotenicus P1 segment gut microbial communities from Petit-Saut dam, French Guiana - Emb289 P1 | ecosystem: Host-associated > Arthropoda: Insects > Digestive system > Gut ...
ATTCTCTGTAGTCCTTCATACCGGTCCAGAAGCCCAGCTAGGCTCCTGTAGGATGAACACCACGTATTTTCCAGAGGTAAAGCGGCCAGGATGTGATTCTGATCACTCACTCGCTTCAGTACCGAGGATAAGAATGTGTTAAATTATGCCTCCGCCTAAACTCTGTTCCTGCGTAGGCTTGAACTTTACCTTTCATATATTTTATAGAAGTAAATTTTACACGAAATAAATCCTGAATATTTACAATCTTGGAGACTGCCTTCTGGTAACTGATACTTGGAAGACTGAGAAAGCAAGCAGCAGGAGCTAACTACAGGGATTCATTTAATTAAATATTCCGCTCGGATATATGGTTTAAATATACCTTCCAGAACTCTATTAATTGGATTTTAATTTCCAGTTTTAGGTAAATTATTGCCTAACAGTTAATTTGAAGCACTTCAACAAGAGAATTAGTCTGATTAACTTGATACTAAGTATTTTTATGAGATTTCTCTTTGTGCATTAACTTTCACCCACAAATCTGCAGGCTATGTTATTTTTCGCAACGTTTCCTTCCACCATCTTTAGCTTATTCTCCCTCTCTTTAGAAAGAAAGAAAATGTGTGTGTGCGCGTGTGTGCGTGCGCGCATGGAGCATTTCACATCTCAAATCATTTTTTTTAATATTAAGGGTTATTAGATCCAAAAAGCGCCATCGTTTGGATTGATGGAAAATATCGAAAAATAAAACCACTTGTATTATTTCAAATATAAAGTGGTAACTTTGCACAATAACCCCCTATTTTTATACAGTTCAATTTTAAACATTATTTACAAACTCATATGTAGGCCTTTGAGTTTATTTCTTTAAGTCCAAACATACACTACATGTGTTCTTCCGCGATATTCTTGTTTCTGTATCCGTCACTATATGCGCAATCACGTACCACCTAACAAATTCTGGAAGATATTTTGAGATCCTTACAGCCGTAAGTTTTAGATTTTGGTCTTCTTGTTCATGACACCATGTGATCCGTGGAAAGATACTAAGTAGATATTTCTATTCCTTAGTTATTACGTCTTTGAAAAACATAGTTTTGTACAGAATTATATATTATAGATTGTGTGCAAGCAGTCGATAATTTACACCCATTAATTCCTGTTACATTATCACGCATTCATTTAGCTACATAAGACCATTTTCAGGGTACTGATCACTTTACGTGTCCTGTGCCTACACTCGTTTTTATTTATCTTGTACAGGTTTTGACACTTTAACTCTATGTGTACTTGAACTCACGTCTCTTTTCGGGCAGCTGAAACCCGCTGTCAATGTGATGGTCATATTACCAGCAACGAGACCACTGCGGCAACGACCGTTTCAATTAAAAGCTCTCTAATCTGAATGAAAAGGAAACCTGACAACTGTTTGTGTTACGGTTTTATTGCTGAAAAATCACTGCTCCACTGTTTCTTTAGCAGTTCCATTCTTACTTTTCCTCTCCTTACTTGAGAAATTTTCTGATTTTTCACTCATTATGTTACAAACATAGAGCACATATCTGGATATGACCTAGAGAGATAGTTGATATGTAATCACAAATGTCCCCAATTAATAGTTCTGTGCAACAGAATTCGGTGTACCTTACGTATGACTTTTGAAAATTTACTGGTTTTTGTGACTCCGGCGAGAGAATGTTATCTACAGGTAGCCTCTCCTTTTGGCTTTTGTGTGTTTGAGTATTGGCAGTGAGGAACAGGAATTTAACCATTTATAGATTCTGGTGTAAGACTGAGTGTTGGGTCATCTAGTCAAGCAATGAATATAAGGTAAGGTAGCCTACAACTTTATTCATCGTTTAGATACCAGCGGCAATTATATGCATGATTTATTTTAAAAATTAAAACGTGTGTTCCGCCGTACAGTGTAGGTGTTTCATCCACATTACTTCCATAAACAGCGTCCTCTGATACAACCTTATATTAGACACTGGTTCTCCTCTGTGACGTAGGAACCGAAGTACTGTATCTAATGTAAAGCAACTCAGTTCTTCAATGTGTCAATATAAAATATAAGCTCATAAAAATATAATATAAATCGAGACATTCAACAAATACGATTAAAATTTATTACTGCGCAAGATGGGTTCGTTAAAATGTAAAATTCTCTCTTTTCCAGCTTACGTTTTCTTAAACTTCGTAGTAGTTACAATGTGTGTTTTATTTAACGACACTATCAGAAAGTCGGATTATAAATGTATGCTGATATAGAAATATATGTTACATAAGTTCAGAAAATTAATTGGTTGGCTGAACATCTTCTGAAGGAATATAATCCAGGGGAAATTTTACACAGGAGCCACACTTTTTGTTTTTATAATTTATAAGAAGACCTTAAAAATAGAACACTTTTCGAAAACCTACTCTCGCAGAAGTCTCAAACTGTCTCAAGTGCACACAATTGCTCTCCCGCCGTAAAAGTTCACATGTCCCTCATATTTATTTCTTTTAATATTGAAATTATAACAGCACGAAGATGTCGAAAGAAAAAGTGGTATTATATCTTTACCACAATTCATTAATATCGGTAAAAATCCTAGCAAGATGTCGAAAGGCAAAGTGGTATTATATCTTTATCACAGTTCATTAATATCGGTAAAAATCCTGGCAAGATGTCGAAAGGAAAAGTGGTATTATATCTTTACCACAATTCATTAATATCGGTAAAAATCCTAGCAAGATGTCGAAAGGCAAAGTGGTATTATATCTTTACCACAGTTCATTAATATCCGTAAAATTCCTGGCAAGTTTGTTGTAATTTAAAAATATTAACAGAAACAAGGAAAAGATGTTATTACAGACCCATCCGACAGTGTGCGTAAAAAAGAAGGGTAGAGAAAATCCTGTAGCCCAGGGCATTTTTATTTCAACAAACTTTGATTATTTCCTTGTGTAAATAATGCATTTATGAGTACATATCAAGTTACCCTATTTAGGAACAAAATTAATTAAATAAGTAAACAAATAACTTAGTTAATTACGAATGACTAATTATAAAATGGCAGTTTTATGATTTATTGCCTCGGTGGTAGCACCGGACATAATATTATACTTTCTTATAATTATTTAAAATTAGGACCATCTCACACCTTGAGTTTACAGAAGTTACGTACGGAATAGTTAACAGTCCCTTCATGTTCAACACAATTGTCGTGAGGCCACCCTTTACACCGAACACTTTGAGTCCATTCCTGAGCGAATGGCTGTCAAAAAATACGCAAAGTTTTTTTTTTCTTTCTTCGTAGTCACGGCTTCCCCTTCCAAGAGCTGTTTCTTCTTACCTCCTTTGTCTTCATTTGACGGCTGATATTCTTTTGTTTCCTTTCCTGTCTTTTGGCTTGGTTTCCTTTTTTTTTCTCCAGATCTTTCTTGAAGGACTTGGGTTATATGTTTCACTTTTAGCACTGTTTATATTTTTTGAGGTTATTCTATGCTGCTTGCCATTACGAAGGAAGGATAAGCCAATGTTCTTCAGTATTTCTGTCTGTGAGGACCATGGTCTGTAAACGGGGAGGAATGCCAATCAATCCATACAAACTTATAAGAAAGAACACTTTAACAGTGAGTGTATCTGTAAAATGTTGATAAAGAAAGGAGACGTCGTAAGGAAATGTAGATGATAAAAATGTACTAGGATAACATTAATTTTTGACGGAATATTTCTACTGTGTTAACAGAACGATGGATAAAATCTATTAACCTATTTTAACTCAGCTGTTATTCCGCCTGTAACTTAAATGAGGTTTGCTGTAAATAAGTATGTTATTTATCTGAAACATTTTTATCCTCTGCCCGATTAATCGAAAATGGTTTTATTCTTCTTGTTAACCTAAAATTCGCGGACAGAGTAATTGTGCGATATTCTACTTCAACATAGTAATATAGTGTGAAAAAGGTTAGAGCTTCTTCAGAACACAAAATGGAGTAGACAAATGAATGGCAATATCTGGAGCTCGCAAGAGAATAAGAAAGTAAACAGAAATTGTAGTTTTCTTACGCTGGTTGTTACTCCGAAGAGAAATCCTTTGGAATCCTTCAAAAGTATTGCAACAAAAATAAGAATTAAAGAGAAAATTTTAAAATATTACATACTTGAAATGTCTCTAAACTTAATCGAGAATATAACATGTGTCTAAACGAATCCCTATGAAACGTTCAACAATTCGGGAGTCTCACGCTATACGGCACAACAAGCACACCGACAGCCGGTCTCAATTGAACAGCGTACGACTCACACATAACAAATGAAATGTTGCCATAACACCAAATTAATATAACGAATTAAATCACTGAGTGTTTTAAACTGTAGCTTCAGCAAGGAACAAAGTATGCTCCCTGAGGATGATTGTATGATCGAAACATGTAGGAATGTAGGAGCGTTTTAAGTTTTTTAATGTAAATTTTGGATTTGTTGGTGTGTTAATTGAATAAAAATTCGGGAGAATTTTCCGCGCAAACTTCGGTGATTAATTAACTTCACACGTTCAGGAAGAACAACGAAGATATCTAAGACATTGGTTCAAGACGGTTTTAAGGTTACACACAACTAGGGGAGGAAAATTACTGCTCTTATTTTTCTTAAGATATATTAATCAACATTTTACAGTTAGCATTAAATGCTAAAGTAAGTGTTATGATTATACGCAATATTTCCACTTGTGCAAGATGAATACTTAAATTTGTCACATTTTCGGAATTTTCCGCACTTCCAACATACTTGTAAAATTTTTCATTTTAAACGTTGTTTGACGTAAAACTTTTACAGGTCTCATCGCCGTATAAAATTTCAAACATGTCTTCAATAATACACTAGTTTTTGTCGTTAAACTAGAAGCCAATATAAATTCCACAAGATTATTATGCTGTGTTACATTCTATTGAAAATTGCCTCAGCAAATCTTCGCGCGTCTGGAAGATATATTACGACCCAAAATTCAAGACCCACAATGAATGCCATTATTTTATCCCAAAACTTGCAAGAACTTATAGTTCTCATGGCAGTATTATCGATGACAAGAAACTACACAGTTATGGTTTCCAGCAGCATTGTGACCCTCACAGTTCATTTCATGAAGAATCGTTAGTTGATTCTAAATATATGCAGGGGGAATGCTCCGATGAACATACGAACAGGCTGATGTCATGAGATTGTGATTCCTTGAAAGATACGAAGTATATTCTAAAAACGTAATGTAGTACAATTTTATCACAATTCATAACTTAATTCTCTTTTCAAGTAACAGATAATACCACATAATTTCCATACAATAAGGATTCCATATTTTTCTTGTAACGCTCTACTGTCACATAAATAAATTATTCTTTCGTTCAGGTATGTTTTGTCATCTGTAAATTACGCCGAACGTTATAACGGTCGTAAAGGATGGTTGGATATATACGGGAAAAAGTCTGTTTTTTCCGTACCCTAATGCCTGCCATTCTGTTGTTAAGCACCTTAGAATATATATACAGGTAGAAGCAAAATATCACACAAATAAACATCAGTAAACGGATTCTGATATATTACAGCAATATACAATGTTTTATAAGAATCTGGCAACGTAAAACTACGTATATAGCAGAACTGATTAGTGCTTATTGCTATTTTGTTAGAATTGGTGAATAATCAACTGAAATTTATTTATTTGAAAATCGCTGAATGTTCGGACAATTTTCTAAGTTTGTGGCCTATTTAATCAGTGAAATATTTAGTGCCTCAGAACAGTTACAATTTGTACGTGGAGATAATAATGTAATAAGTGCATCAGTAGTTTCGTCGCACTATATACTTGTACACACGAAGGGCCTCCAATCGCAGTATCTTCATGAAGCACATGATAAAGGTCATGAGGATACTGCAAGACGGTGCCTAGTTTATAGGTATATATTGAACCCACCGCCTTTCAAATACCAATAAGGAATGCTACTCCCTATAAGAAAGTGTTCGGCTGTGAAAGAAATAGCGAGGTGATGAACAAATATAACACACACCCTGCACTGGGACCCCCACACAGAATTCGCCCACCCTACACTGAACGTTCGTTACGAGAGATTCGTTAGCTGTCATGGTGCTATGGGCAAGGAGCCAAATTGATCGTGCAACCATGTATTCCCTCTATTGGTTATCGGCAATTCGTTTTCCCCATGGCTTTAATGTATGAAATATCATTTGTGCACAGCATTCCTCATAAATCCAATTACTATAGCTGTAGGCAGAATTCCAAAATAACTCGTTGAAAGTGTCTTAAATAGACATATTGTACGCCTATATATCCTTGCATTAGTTATTACACCAGCACCGCCCTTTGTAATAATTCAGCGCCTCTACTAACTCAGTCCTGGGCTAATTTCAAACCGCCATAATACGTAATAATAAAAGACAATTGTATGTCATTTATATGCTCAACTTTTTAGTAACAGTGCATTCTTCTATATAGCATTATTAAATTAACCTATTCAGTCACCAGAAGATTAAAGTTGTTCTGCAAGAATAAGGAAATTAGAGGATCTGTAAGTGTCCTGTTCACTAACATATTCAGTAGAAAAAGGCTCATTTCAAAACTATATATTTCTTTCTCAACAAGGCTAAATTTAAAGATGAACACGTAAGAGGATTTAGATCAGGAGCGAAAAATGCCTTGCGCTCGGTCGCCGAGGCGAGTAAATGTTGTGCGGCGGCACCTGCACCTGTACCTGCACTTGAACCTGCACCTGTACCTGTACCTGCACCTGCACCTGTACCTGTACCTGTACCTGCACCTGCACCTGCACCTGTACTTTTTGATCCTGAGTTTGAAAAGTCCTTCATGTCAATATTCGGGAGTCTGGAATCTTGAGGTGCCCCTAGACGTTTACAAAATTTGTTCACCATAGTACTGCTATAATGCGGAAATTAGAGAAAATGAAGGTTCCGTTGCCTTTTTATAAATGAATTAATTCATTCTTTTTTAGGCCGATGGAAAAACGATGTTTCCACTAAAATTCAAACACGTTACTCTTTAAAATAAGCTCTATGCATTATATGTTAAGCTGTCTGTTTCGTAATGGTTTTATCAGAAAATGAAAAACGGTATTGCTGAAATAATTGCAGACTGAAAACAATGAAACTAGAGATAAGCAAGGCGCGCCTCTGCCTCTTTGATTACACTGTCTTATAAATAAGCTCTCTATCTTGGTAGGGTAAATCACATAGCAGACCACATCTGCCATGCGATGTCCGTGTGTGTGGGGGGGAGTGGGGGTGGGTATGTGGTCGATCTTACGGCATTTCCGGTCATTCTTTGGACGTTACTTTCGTCGGAGGAGAAGAAGAAGTGTAATGGGCAGGCATGCCACAATGATAGATCACTCACCCTGGGTAGGTTGACGAAGAAAACTTGAAGTGAAGGAACCGGGTAGGAGCAAATGCCACCGACTCCAAACCAACAACCGGTGATGGCACTCTCTGCTTTCACGTCTTATCTTCACCGTCCTTGTTCCTTCTTCCCTTCTCTGAGAATCTCTGTTTCCTTCTCTGGGTGAACCGAATCGAGTCGTTCTTAAAGAGCGGTTCACGAGACAAGCAGAAAGTGCAGTGGCCTATTCGATTTGAAATAAGACGTTGATATGTAGCACTTAGAATTGTGCAAGTGGCATAGACTTAGGTTGCAAGGCAGTTGATAGGAATAATACGTTCTTGCGTGAAGTGGCGTTGTGAACGTACGTAACAAACTACATGGTTTTTTATTCTAGAAGAAAGCAGTATAACTATCATTAAGCGACGGTCTTAACAACGTACTGAACCTTCGGGTATATGTTGAAAGCAGGGAATGCGTTGAATAGCTAAGCAAGTGTTAGTTTCCTGGGAATGTCGCTATTAAGTGGATATGTATACTGCACTGAATTGCCTCACTGTAGAATCTCATCAAGATTTTTTATCCCGTACTCCAATCTAATGTACATAGCGTCCAAATCCTTTTTCCATTTTCCATACTGAGTATGTTCAATTATTGAAGTCAGTTTTCTTAAATATTATCGTCTGATTCTTCGTTTATTGTGGCTCAAATTGCAGAACTACCTTCATGCATAATATCCCCTTCTATTCACAATAGGGTTACCGTGCTCACAATGGGTAGATATTTGTCCGTATCTTAAAACACATGATTCAATTTCACGCTTGCTTCCCTCTGTAGTTAGAATCTGCAATCATTTCCTCAAATTCCGTATGCACCTCTTCTCTTCCTCACATGCTCCACTCGAATAATATTTGGTGACGAGTACAGATCTTGAAGATCCTGTTTGTGGACGTTTTTCCGGTCCCACGCTAACCTGTTTTTCTGAGGCACAAACATCTTCCTCCAAACACTCTTTTACTCGCCATCATCGCTAATAGTAAACAACAGCAGCATGATATTTGTGCGAAATAGTTTGTGAGATGACAGTGCTTGAAACATCATTGACATAACCTATTATACAATGGTTATGACGACATTTTACAAATACTTCTGGCTATTAAGTATATTGTTCAGAATCCTACTATTCACCAAGTAAACAAAAAATGGTTTTAATTTGTATTTATTATACCTGTCGAAACACTGTGTATATTTACAGTCAGCTCCCATCCGCTTCCACAGAACCTATTTTAACGTCACTCTCTCTCTCTCTCTCTCTCTCTCTCTTTCGTTTGTAAGACACGGTTATTACAACATATATTAATGCTAACAGCTGTGAATGTTGCCTGCAATGTATATTTACGTGTTTCATATAATTCCGAGAAAAGTTAGCGATTATTTCACTGAACACATTTCGTTGGTTCAGCTTTATAAATCATGTGCCGTGTTTTATCTGGGATGTAGGGTTTTACCATTTAGTCACCAACTAACGAACTTTAGCCTTTAGGGGCGACGCTGGTTAGAGTCTCTGTGTCTGAAGTAGCGTTGTGGTGCACATAATGTTTTTCATATCTGTAGTGCTAGCAGTTGAGAGCTCTTTTTAAGTTGTGTTTCTATTACAGGTTAACCTTTCCTGTTTCTAAAGCTTTCTCTTCTCCCATTATATTCCCAACCTGCAGTCTTCCCGTGATAGTTTTAATGTATGTTTATTATCTGTATGCAAGCCTTCCTGTTGTTCATCTCGCAGGAAGCTACCAAAGAATAATTTTCTATCATTTTAAAACATTCTTTCAGAGTAAATTTCTAAATATCTCATTGCCAATAAAATGGGTTATTCTGTTAAAAATTCGGTCTTATGGGATGGGATGATATGTAATTCCGTGGATATTTACGAAATTTTCATGGGAACAAATTCCGCTATTATCAAGGATGAAAAGAGTTTATTCCAATTTCAAAAAAAAAAAAAAAAAAAGTTATCTATGAGTACTTGTAGACATCGTCATACTTACGTATTTTAGGTCTGAAGTGAAGTGAATTTACACTGGAAGTGTCGCGTCCTTCCCTTATTTGGAGTATTATTTCCGCAACTCCCAATACACAAAAGGAGAACTCTACGTTTTCGGTAAAAGGCAAGAAATTCAATTAAACTTTGATATATTGGTAAATCAAAGCTTTTATTTTGAACAGTAGAAGCAACACGTGTTGGCCTAAAATTCTTATCACGATACATCTATAAAATTGTAAATGGAGGAAGGTGGCAATTTGTACAATTTCCAATTTATTGAAGGGAGGTAAGATTTCACAATTTACTTTAATTTAAAAAGTATTTTGTATTACAGTTTTATGTATATTTCTATGGTACAAAAATACATTTATAGAACGGAGGTTTGTATTCTAAATATCATTCTCATAAAATTTTAGTCAAACTGACTTTTCTTGTTAAATGCAAAAATCGTTAAATATTATGTAGGACAGATTTAAAAATTTCTTATTTAATTTATTTATTTATGATTTACATAAATTTTACAAAACTTTAATATTCTTTTTCATTTTGTCCTTTTTTGTGAAATTGTATAGTTTAATATCAGAACCATTGGATGTGTGGTGGGTTTCATACTCAATGAAACAAATTAGCAGCGGACCGGTGCAATTTGCGCAGTGAGGAGACTCATGTTCTTCACACTCCACCGAATATCATTAAGGGGAAGCGTATGGTACGTGTGGGTAAGGAGAGAAGTGCATACAAGATCTTGGTGAGAAAGCTGAAAAAAAAGATCACCGTAAAGTTTAAACGTAGAAGGGATCAACAAATTTACAACAGATCTTAAAGGAACTCGGATCGCAGTGCGTGGACTGGAATGATTTGGCTCAGGATACGGACAAGGAACACGATCTTTTGAGCATGTAATGAACTTACAGGTTCCAAAAGATGTAAGGAAATTCTTGCCTAGCTGATGGAATTTAAGCTTCGAAAATAGCACTGTGCAACATGGTGTTTAGAGTACTGATAATAATGAAAATGATTATAATGATGTTAGTGGGACTAGTAACTATAAAGACAACAATAATAATAATAACGCGTAAACTACTTTTTAAATGTCTTTCACCTCACTAAATTCTAAGAACATTGACTGAATGAAGTCAATATTGCTTTCGCCTGAAAATAGTCACACAATCACAATTCCTGTGTTGTTAGTCAGAAATTTAAAAATGTTCAAGGCACTGAGATTCCTAGTGGTCTGAATTTTCTGCCGAGTGTCATAAAGTTGGACATATTATCTATATGTTTCATTCACATCTAGCTGAGACTGGGGCAAACCAAATGAAGAACACCAGCGGAAACATAAACCTGCTTTAATTATTTATTAAATTTGGTTTACTTCATTCAGGAAGAGAAAATCTACACATAACAGAAAAACGATAGAGTTTTAGCTCAATTACAAGTAACACAAACACAATTATAAATAGTCATAATATTCTATTGGATTTGCCTTTGTATTCTGAAAATAAAAATAATATAAAAATAGGTTCTTATTTCAAATTTTGTACACTAAATTTCAGGAAAAAACAGCTTCTGTTTCTCATGCTCTTTTAAATGTTAAATCTGCTTCATATTTTAAGTGCTCCCTGACCCAAATTGCTAATCTAGCCTCAATTTTGCTAGGGGGAAAGTTAATACCAAAGAGACGCGCCAGTCACAAGCCATAATTGGAAAAGCGCACACTAAAAACTGCAGACTCCCTCAAATAAAATGGACTCCAACTCGTATAGCAAACTTTATGATTAAGCACATCTAAATTTTTTTACGTAGGCTTAATTTGGAACGTAATTATTTTTGTCGATTTTTTACATTTTTTAGTGTAATATATAGACAAATACTTAACGTTACTAACACCCGTAACACGTCTCCAGGCGTGGGTGTGTGGTCGCTCGCTTGTTGCGATTGAGGGTTCGAATCCTACGGGGGACATGGATATCTGTCTCTGGTGAGTGTTGTGTGTTGTGACTCTCCGTCCGGCTGCTCACTCGTCCAGAAAAGTCCTACCGAGTGTGTGGTGTCTAATTGAGCGTGATCGTGAAGCCTAGCTAAAGAGGAGGCCCTTGCACACTAGGGGCTCTTGCACCATAGAAAAGAAATCTCCAACACATTGAGGTGGAAGGCCCTTCATAAAAGTTGGCACGCGCGTCATGCTATATTGCAGGCAAGGGCACATTGGCCTGTTTTTGTCAAGTTCTTGCGTGAGAGTGACATTAGTCCCTATGAAGCACTGAAATATTTTTTGTCGATAATTTTATTCTCGAACCACTGCTTTGTTGAATTCTTACTTCGGTACAACGTGAAAGAATTATATGACGGTCTTTTTAATTCCACTATTTACATTTTCTTCTGTATCATGATGATAGTAAGTATTTCACTGTTGGTATAACCAATACACGTCTTTTATTAATTATTTTATATTTTCTAGCTACTAAAAAACATATTGTCGGAAATGAATATTGGGATAATTCGTTATAACTAACCATTCAAACCGATTTCTGTGACATTAAATTATGCTAAATGTATTGATGTATTGACAATATTCTTCCACCTAAAATTGGGATTTTTTACCCAGTTGTGTATTGAAGTACCTAATGTCCAGGTATTCCGTGGAGACAGACATCAGCCACGGTCTGGCAATCCTATCAAAAAATTCGTACAGTCATACGCCAGAAAAAATTGGCTCCTTAGCCTTCAAAAAGTTAGAAGGTAATGTTAGAAAAAAGGATGTAAATTTTGCATGTTAACAAGACAAAACTAGAGCTTAATGAATATCTTATATTAAGCTAATTACCTTTACGTCGTCAGGTCTCAATTAGGCCGATAGGAGCGCAGGTGGGGGGAAAGCGAGTGGTGCTGCCACCCTAGGCGGCAGATTCCAAGGGTCAACAAAATGTGCGGCAAAATTATTCATCACTCCAGAAGCCATAAAAACAAGCTACGTCATTCATTCCCACCAGTCACTTTGAGAATAGATTTGTTTAAATTCGCAGAAGACAGGTAGAAAGTTTACTTTATTTTCTCAACGTCCGTCCGCACGGATTGTGAATTTTCTTGTATATATCTTTTGCAGAAAAGTAGATGAACTTTACTGGTTAGCCAGCATGCCTGGCTGTTTAGGTCAACATATTGAGCCGCCATTCCGAAAGGCCAGATACCAACTTGCCAGTGACGACAATGGCTTCCAACATGCTCCAAGTCAATACCAGCATAACACAACTACCTGTCGATAGGGCAATTGGCAAGAAGACCACCAACTATGCAACGTACATTCTCCCCAACTCTCCTCAGTTCCAGTTAATAAGTGTGAAGCAAAACAATTTCTTTTACAGCAAAAGAAATTCCCCGTACGGTAATATCCTGGACTATGTGAATTAAATGATTAGAGAAAGCTTAAGTTCACAGCATTTAAATTCAGCTGAGATTAGGAAACCTTCACTGAGAAATGCCTTTCGATAACAAATATTGATAATCAAACTTGGAACTTTGAATGGCGGTATATACACACATTAACATATATTCTTTTAATTCAAAGGTTGGTTCCGTGATCATAGGATGTGGAAAAATCATAAGGTAAAAAATTACAATTTATGATAAACACTGCAAAAATATCAACGTACCATAAAACAAGTCTCCTTTTACTTCAATTTATCAACCAACGAATGCACGTATAATTTCATATTAAATACTTTTAAAACACTTTAAAACACTCCGACATGTTTCGATCTTGTCAGATCATCATCAAGGAGCTTTGTTCCTGCTAAAGTTATATTGCAGTATTCACAATTCAATTCGTATTTGCAAATGAGGTGTTGTGGCAGCATATCATGTTGTGTGGGAATGTGTAGCCACTGCTCCACAACACATTCCCACACAACATGATATGCTGCCACAACACCTCGTTTGCAAATACGAATTGAATTGTGAATACTGCAATATAACTTTAGCAGGAACAAATCTCCCTG
>Ga0123355_10011958_pt1 | contig 13414 bp, 8 predicted proteins | sample TergutEmb28metaG_3_FD_89872 | JGI IMG/M metagenome (GOLD analysis project Ga0123355, IMG submission 89872) | Embiratermes neotenicus P1 segment gut microbial communities from Petit-Saut dam, French Guiana - Emb289 P1 | ecosystem: Host-associated > Arthropoda: Insects > Digestive system > Gut ...
GCCATATCAATTAGTCACTCAGCTTAGGGACGCCATATCAATTAGTCACTCAGCTTAGGGACGCCATATCAATTAGTCACTCAGCTTAGGGACGCCATATCAATTAGTCACTCAGCTTAGGGATGCCATATCAATTAGTCACTAAGCTTAGGGACGCCATATCAATTAGTCACTCAGCTTAGGGACGCCATATCAATTAGTCACTCAACTCGGGGACGCCATATCAATTAGTCACTCAGCTTGGGGACGCCATATCAATTAGTCACTCAACTCGGGGACGCCATTTCAATTAGTCACTCAACCTAGGAATGCCATATCAATGAGTCTGTCAACTTATGGACGTCGTATCAATTAGCCACTCAACTTAGGGGCCCATATCAATCAGTCACGAAGTATTATGAAGACATACAGGCCTGGTTGTAGGGATTTTAAGTCTTTGTAATATATCCTTCGAAAAACACCTCCCTTAAAGTGGTCACATATGGTGACAGACACATGTAGGAAGTTTACAACGTTTAGTATGTTATAAATTCACACATCTCTGTAATAAATTCGCATATCTTCTTATGCACTTGCGGTCTTATTCTCAGTGAGTCACGAAATATTTAAAATATTCATAAACTAAATAATAAAGACAGTTTTAGAGAATATGACTATATTCTTTTAGAAATATGTTATTATTATTATTATTATTATTATTATTATTATTTAGGATGTGAAAATGATTAATATGAATTAATTCAAACGTTTGTAGGAAGTGTTAGTTGTTCAGTTAAGTATATTCTTATTTGTAATTCCTCAAATGAAACTAAATTTGCAGTTTTGTAGACATTTATTTATAAGTAGTGCGATACAAATTACAGTTTATGCACAGCTAAGTCTAACGTATAAGGTACACAGTGCTTTTGTTTGTGAAACAGGACAAACCGTGGGTATTTGCCCATCTGCTGCTGCTACAGCGTCGCCTTGGGAGGGAGAACTTTCCTCTTATCGAGCAGACGTTCTACCCCAACTATCGCGAGATGGTGAGTACGCTCCTTACATACATACATGCATGCATGCATGCATGCAAGCATGCATACACACACACACACACACACATACATACAAACATATATACATACATATAAACACAACCCTGCAGTTCAGCCACGTACAGTTTGCCTTTAATAGAACATTTAATGTACATTGTTAATATTAATGAAATTTTTGGGAACCTTGTGAGTCTAGTGCTGCAATATGATTCATACAGACCTGTTTATCACGTAGATGATGACGTTGTTTTTAAATTCCGTACGAGTTTGCGAATTGAATTCACAGAAATACTGCAACGTCTTGGAAGAAATTTGAAAAGCAATGACATGTCGAAAGTAACTTGCTGGTGAAAACTGATGTAATGCAAACACTGATTTGGCATTTATTAAACACTATTTCGAAAATACTAAAATATAAATAATTCTGGAAATGAATTAAAATACATTTCATATTCATGCGACAAATTTTTAAATTGTTTCAGTTCAATTTACATTACTCAAATTAGTTTGCTGTCAATTTTATGTATAACGAGAAATTTCAGACCGCTCTTAAAACCGGCGAGAATTTTTCCAGTTTAGTCTCTGGTGCCTGGGGTACTGACAGAATGGCGTATTTATTGGAGTACCGTACGGATATGGTACACTGTTTATTCCATGACGTCAGCCTTTTACATTACTGCGAGTACGGAAATATAATATATCACATTTCACTTTCTAAGTTAGTTTTACTAGAAACTGACAGAAAAATTTTCACTTTCCGTTACTGAAATATGAACGTTTTATGGATAGAAGAAATTGTACGAACTAAAAGAGTTACGACTTCTATATGGGTGGCCTGTCAATAAAATATGTCACAAGTGCAGATGTCATTTTTTTACTTACCAAGTTAGAGTGTATATAAAGTTGCATGGACTTACTTACTTGGCTGCATAATGAAACGGGATGATGACCGTTACACAGCCAATGTTGGTAACGGAATAAAAACAAATTATCAGTTTTATGGATCGTGAAGCTATAATTACAAATTTATGAAAATAAATGGTTGCATGTTACAGAAACTGGTTTACTTACAAGAAAACTTTAAGTAAGAAACTGAAGACGCAGGTAAACACGGGGTGGATTTTTCAACGTGCAACCGGCTGTCAGTGATATGTCGGCGATACCGCTATCCCTATGCCGGTAGGCCGTCAGTTTTACGGCACTCAGACACACCGGATATTCTCTACGAGATGTTATAGTTGAATGAGGTTACAGTTTATATGCTGCTAGTTGCCAACAGCCACCTGAAGAATCTTGTCCCCTTTCTTAATCATAGAACCTCGCGTCATACATCATTGGAAATATTAATCTGTGATGTTTCTGTATAATCACGCAGGACCAGCGTACTGACCATCACTGTCTAGGGTATTTGTGCTGCGTAATTTTTAATATTTTGCAATTTCCAAATTTATGAATGATTTATACTACTATTTCGAATTTCGCTGCATTCATTGTACACACGTTTTAAGGGAGTATTTTAGAACAATATTCCATGCTTTTCACAAATGTTGCAGTAAAGTTTTAGCATTGAGATAAAACAAGTGAACAATTCGGGCCGTTCCGTCCTGCGAGGCGTGTCTGCAGGACTCGATATTACAAGTTTTATACAAAACAAATTACAAAATTCCTTTGTAGGTTTTTTAGCATGAAAATACATATTTCTTAACTTCAGACAACATAATAGCTACGTAGTATATCTACCGTTACTAGGACACTTAAACCAACTTCACCTGCTCACAAAATGTAGCTGAAATTGTCATGGCGGAGAGAAAGACTTTGTGTTACGCTTTGGGCATCACATGTTGGAAAACTGGTTGGTAATGTTTCAAAAAGTCCATCAATACGTACAATGAGAAATAAGGATAGTCAACTCATGCATGAAGAATATGTTGCTTTTGTGTAAATAGATCAAGCAACAATTTGCAGTTACCTATACACTATTGAAAATCATATGTTGTTAGTTGGAACTGCCAGTTATGGTTGAAATGCAGTATTGGAGTACTCAGCAATAGGACACCGTATTCGTAGAATTTCGATTAAATAACACTGTAATTAACTGGAGAATGAATGTGTGGTTCGTGCCGCCAGTGGGGAATTGGAACAGGAATCTCAGCACTATGATGGAGATGCAAGTACCTATTTAGTGTTTCCTACATATGTCCAAATATCATAAAGCAGGCGGCTGTCTCTAAATCGAAGCATACGAATTAAGGAAAAAGTTAGGTATTTGCCATCCATTTACAGCTACTCAGTTTTTGATTGAACTGAATGGGTTCTGATAAAGGAGAGATATTTTGATGTTTTAAGTGACGGAATTTGGAACTTCATAGCTACAAGAAGTGAGAGGTTTCATGATTTCGATTGGGTTCATCAACACCTTAAAGCGTAGTGGTTACTGAATACTGCCAGGTTTAGCACTAAAATGTATGTTAGCTAACACTATGTATCCATGCGTTCAGCACGGCTATTCATTAGTGATTATTTCGCCGTACTACATTAACCAACTTGTCCTTCAAATAAAAGCACACTCCGTTCTCTGTCAGGTACGAATTGGAGCTTCATAAATAATCCAGATTAATTGTAGTCTTCAGAGAGTTAATTGAAAGGTAAATTAATAATGAATGTAGGGGGGGGGGCCGCATTGTGGTAACCAACTAATAAATTCTAGGAATAACAGCCGTGTTACCCTTGAAAGTGCTATTCATAGGGGTACAGGGTTGAAAACGTAATTTGAAATACGTCATTAATTTCATAATTAGCAGTTACCACCATACGAAGAACGTTTCATTATATTATACAATTTAATAATCTGTCATTTGGATAGTGTGTAATGTACGGCTCTTACATTCTCTTGTGTTATGTGGCTTTTAAGTTAAAGGAGTGATTTCATATTCAGATCTGACACAACGTACACATTTCATTTAGGCACAAGCTACTGCCTAATTTACCCGTCATTGTAGACCATAATTCACGCTGATATAAAACCAATTCACAAGTACGTTTTGTACTAGAATGCTCGCGAAAATGTATTCGTCATAAACGCGAGGAAGAAATATGAAAACTGGAGTTCTGAGGCTGCAGACATTTTACGAATAATATAAATTCTTTCGTTCTTTTTTTCCGTGTTTAGCTATAGAATTGCACGAAACAGCTTCATATTTCAAGGGCAGGTGTGTCAATTTCTGACCACACGCAAGAACGTAGCATTAAGACGCCAGGAGATTTACAAACGACGTAAGTTTCGTCAGACATTTCACGAAACTTAATTCAACGAGTTTCGAAATATTGTGCAATGAGCAGTAGCTGTGTCGTCAGAGCAGTATAAAACTGGAGATGTATTCTTCCATTCAAGGTTCGTTTTTCAGTTTCTCTTCCCTGGTTCGTCGTCGAGTCTTCATGCACTCGCGATATTTCTTGTCTGTTGACCAGTCGCATTTGCCACTAGGAGTCTTCATGCAGATTCCATGGTTTGCGTGGCAGTCGGGTAGGGATGGATCAGAATTCAGACTGGTTTCCCAGAGGCATTCATTACTCATAAGCCTTTCCTTAGCACAATATCTCCCCCACGGGCAGTTGATAACCTGAAACCGTATAAGAACTTCCTTAATTCAGTTACCAATATTACAAATAAAAACGACACATCTACTTTCTGGATTCTTTGGAAAGACCCAAGCAGTAGGACAGGGTAACAAAAGGTAAGCTTTAAAGGCAAAGCGTCCTTTCAAAGCGTGTTAATTGAACGCTTCTGAGACCTAGGTGTAATTAGGATAATACTAAAATGGATATTTTAGAAAGAGATTGTAGATTGAAATTAACAGTTTCAGTATAGGCCCATTTAGGAACGGCAGACTCCTAAAAACAAGTCCATCACCAACACATTGCACTAATTCGTGAATATAAAGGCACTCCTTTATGTTTCAGCTACTGTCATAGCCATCTTCAAGGAGTATCAAGACTTAAAGACGTATATAACGTTACTGTACATGTCAATATGTCGTTAAAGCATCACTGTACGGGGTTATATTAAGATTGTGGTTGTCATACAAGACAGTTATTAATATCTGATGCATCTAACCTCCTTGAAGTAGTGAAATGTCTTCGAGGTTAATCAAGTGGTAAATCCTATATATAGACAGTGTGTGCGTATTCCATGAACGAGCATTCCATATTATTACCAGCAGCACGGAAGATGTACAATGTAAAGTTTGTTAGGCTTCTGTCATTTGTTGAACTGAGTATCACATTTTCAAGAATCTGGTACCGTTAGTGCAGTTTGGGAAGTATAAGGCTGACCACTGACGACCGTTCAGTGCGTGAAATTCTACATCACATTACTGTAAACGCTGTCTTGTAAGAGGGCAAGCGTCAGTTAGGTTCAGTCCAGGGATGCGGTGTAGACATGTTATCCACACCAATAGGTCGATACCGTACGACGTCGGGTAAAGGGGATTCGATGTCGACATGGCTTCAGAGTGGCGATATATAATTCGCAATGTTTATAGCAGAAAAAGGAGAGATGTTGCAGCTGGTTATTAGGAAGGAAGAAATGTATGAATAGCCATGACAGCTATGCACTGTAACTGAAAGGAGCACCAATACGGAATTTTTAAGATTCAGTTCTGTTATTTAAATAATTTAATGTGGTTTAATGAAAGTTACAATTCGCAATGTAATTCGTAATATAAATGACATTTATGTGAGGTAGTCGAAACTAATCAGTTAGATAATCTAAGAGAGATTTAAACTGATAGAAAGATCCAATATTGATACAAACGTCCCCGATATCGAAAGGAAAATTGGGACCCAGACTCCAGACAAGAGAATATTTAATAAAATCATATGGGATCGTCACGGACATTTTTAATACCAACAGATTTTTAAATTGGGGGTGCCTAATTTATGGCGTTACGTCTATTTATTGTCACTATCGAGCTTATACCACTACGGCAGAAGGCTCTGTTTCAGCTTGTGAAATAAAATGTTATACGTAAATTGACAAGACGCGGGTTTGTTTCCCACCAGTATACAGCTTGATAGCAGTTTATAATATTCAGAATATTGCAGAAGTTCGTGCAGAGGAAGGAGATTCATTGTCGATTATGAAGTGGAATATGTGATTATCAATTTGGTCGAGTTCTGCTTCTAATCACACTACATAATGGGTTTCAAGACGTTCGCCGAACGGGAGAGTACAGATTCCCAGGACACACTTGAAGCTGTACCCAAGACGGCTTCTACGCCAACTGGCAACAATGAAATGACCTACAAGCTACTGCGGAAACACGTCATCTGTGAATGACTTCATGAGAAAATTACTGAATTCCACGTGTATTTTGACTGAATGAAATGTCTGAAATTGTACTGGAACAAATGTGTCTCCATAATCCTCGCAAGGTTCAGTCCACATCCAGGATAACATATTTCTGCCCTCCGTACCTCGCAAGAGCAGCCCTGACGGTAAAGTAGCCTGAAGCCTTTCTTCTGGCGGACGGAAAGATGGGCCCAAGGTGTGATGTAGTTACACAGATTGATAGAAGCCTGTCCTGCAACCACTCTGCCTGTGATCAGGTACGTCTCTTCAAGTTTGAGGTCCACACCGCACATAGATGAGGAGCCCGCTGTCACTAGGCGCCCCTCCTTGAGTAGGATTCTTGCCTTCTGGGTCATCTGAGAAAACAGTATTGGCTACGATTTAGCGATATTCTAACAGCAGGCAGCAGGACTACAGCTGTTCAAATGAGAGTGGGCAGGGTGACGCTCTTTTATAATTGTGGGCAATTAAAGACCCATGCAATGTTGTATGAAGTTTTTGAAGAAGGGAAGTCGTAGAAGGACATTTATGTTGGCCTTTTAAGTACAGTGCTTGAGGTACATTTAACATTAATCACGTGTCATCAGTTGACCTCAGTGTCGTTAGGTTACTGGTTATTATACGGAGGGTCCATTTTATCGTGTCTCAGCATGCAAGCCGGACTACACGAGTAGTCTGCATCTGCCAGGAATTTAGAACACATCAGGAAACTTCTATGAAATAAAGTAAGTTGAATTGTAAGGGAAATTGACTCTAAACTTTCCGGCACATGAAGACTTCATATGCCGTGAATCCCCCCCTAACATCTGCCTTATTTATGGACACGTTAAAATGACTGCTTGTACTTACACATTTATGGCTTCATTAGGCCAGCTCGAGATCGAACTGGCAATCCGCTTAGTACTAAACTTGAAGTCTGGGTTTAGTCAGAGGGTTCGAGATTCAGTCCCTTCTGATGATATTATTTTACATTAATAACAGTCAGCATAGCCATAATCATTAACCTGAAGACGGAAGTAGTATTAAAGTCCGAAACTTTGTGGGTTACGGTATTAAAGGACAGCTCAGAAAACGGAAATATTCAACAGTGTTTCGACGTGGTGAGTTCTCATACTGTAATTTACAACACTGGGAAGTCTGTTACTTCAAAGGGAAGTACTTCTCGGCATAAGAACCACTGAACATGGTAATGAATTTTTTAATTATATAAAATTCAGAGAATTCCTTGGCTAGCGAAGCGACTATCCCGTTCTCAAGTAGAATTCTGCATTAAAAGTTGAATTTAATGAGCAAGTCAATTGTGTGGATGGACAGAAGGCTCGAAAAACGCAAACGCTTGGATTACTTTCGTCTGGATTAGAAGAAAATATTAAAACGAAACTTAGGCGTACTGGACTCAGATAACTCAGGATATGGATAATTGGTTTCATTTTGTGTAATCTGAAATTTATGGTCCCTCCAAAGCTCATTATAGACACTGAAATTTTCAAACAAAATGAATGTGAAGTAAATCGGTTAAATTGCAGTTAGTCAGCACCAGCTGAATAGTGTGAGGTCCGTTTTTACTCCATAAAAGTCGTACAACACTCTGTTATTGTTTCTGTTATCTGAATGTTGAACGACGTCTATGTTAGGCGTAGAGCGTAGAGAAGAAAACCAATTCGATGCTACTGAATGCTTTATTGCACTTATAATCTGCTCAACATGTTTCGGGCACTTATATGCCCATAATCATGAGGGAATTCCCCTCATTCCGGACGTATAGCCTGCTGCTCTGCTCCTAACAGCCGACCTCCAGCAACCAAGGCATTACACACCATATGCGGCAATAACACAAATGTAGTCTCGAGCTCCTGATGATGGGCATATAAGTGCCCGAAATATGTTGAGCAGATTATAAGTGCAACAAAACATTCAGTAGCATCTAGTTGGTTTTCTTCTCCAGTCTTATCCTACGATGCACGGACAAACATACATAAAATTGACGTCTATATTCTCAGAGTCGTAGTTGCGTCAAGTGAAGAACGTGCCATGTTGATTTAAACTTACCTGAAAATCTTTCTTAATTTTCACCTTGTACAAACGGGACATTGCGTCTGGTTCAAGCATCTTCTTCACCCTCGCCACAATAACTGGAAAAAGAAAATACAGCATCTTAAAAATAAACTGTTGGTCATTACACGGGGGTGCAGCCACATCCAGTAACATTATCAACAGATTACTCAATAAACCACAGTTATTGTAATTAATTCTTTGAAATATCGTCTCAAATTACTCAACCATCACCACGATGAATTTTCAGAATGAGGATCTGACAATTTCCCAGCAAATAAAGGAATCCTCCGTTATCTGTAAACCAGTATTCAAAAGGGCCTGCCACTGGATCTTATCCCGATCAAAGTCAGTCTAGTTCACGAATTCCGGTCTAGTCCGATCAGTCTAGTTCGCATCTTCATATCTTATACCCTTCATATTAGCTTCTCGTCCAACTCCAGGACTGCGCAAGTGGTTTCTCCAGATTAGCCGACGAAGATTCTCATTTTCCCTACGGCTATTCAAATTCTTGTCCATATCTTCCTCCGCGATACAATAATCTTAACAAAATTGGACGAGAAGTATTAATATTGAAGCCCGTCAATATATATCGTCATCGAGTACTTCGTTAACTCATACTTAGTCCAAATATCATCCTAGGCTGTGCCAACCAATAAACAGGTTTAAATAATTTTTCGTGGTAATTCTACAGTGAGTTTTCTGGACAGCGCAGCCGTGAACCGAACTTGAGCGTAATGAACCAACCCGCTTGCACGGCAGTGTCGTCTAACTTTTCGTTCTGAATCCATGCTCGCAAAACTTTGAGTGTATAAAACTGTCGCTTATCTTATAATTTAACTAGTGTAAAGCCGGTGAAATTCACCTGGACAACTTAACATTCCCGTCTCTGGCTATGATTTGCACAGATAGTTCCACAGATCATAAGTGCCACATGTTATAGGCTTAAAGGAAAGAAACAGCTTGATAGATGTTGATAGCGAAGTAAAATGCCGCAATGACGACAGAAGCATAAATACCCCTTGACTGCTTCGGAACTTAAACAGAGTCTCTGCACATTAACGCCATGAATTTTGAACATTTTTAAGAGGCTTCGTTATAGATGTTATCGGCAAAGTACAATTTTGCAATGCCGACCGAAGCATAGGCGCCTCTAAACTGCTTTACAACGACAGATTGTTTTCCGTAATCACTGCCATATGGCATATCGTCAACTAGAAGAATAGCATGGGAATGACTTACAAACCAAGCGTATTATTTGTTGGATTTCGTGTTGGATTGAAGTGAAATTTATTATTCCTGTTTTATAATACGCCCATGTGTAAGTGGAGTAGTTAGGCACGTTCGCAAAATTGCGAAAAGCGACTATTCGCTTCGTCATTTCCGTCTGTCCCTTTGGCCGTCCGCCCGCCCGCATGGAACAACTCGGCTCCCACTGCACGGATTTTTCATTAAACTTGAAATTTGAGTATTTTTCGAAAATCTTTCGAGAAAATTCAAATTTCATTGAAACCTTGTAATAAAAGCGGGTACGTCACATGACGAACAAAATACGTTTAAAATAATATCTCGCTCATTTCTTCTTAGAATGAGAAATGTTAGAGAAAAAAAGCTGTAGAGAAAATTATAACACACATTTTATGTTCAGTAACATGTCTCTTTTTTTTTCTAAAATCGTGCCGTTTATGAGTTACTGTGGAAAAATTCTGTAGAGCTGGGCAGGCCACAGATAATAATATGGCGCTTGCGCATTGCATGCTGGATACCTAAGGTTACACATACACACTGGTAATATGTAATGCTTATTGCTTTTCCACTGTAACGACTGCAAGAACGCGCCTCAATGTTGCGTTATGCGTTCATGGCCTGACATCTTATTATTTAACTCGGCTGTTGTTCATATTCATGTTAAAATGTGTAATAAGATCGGAAATAGTGACGAAACAAATTTACAGTCAAATTTGCTATTCTGTAGGGGAGATGTACGTAACTAGCGCCACAACTACAGCAGCCGCCGACATGCGGTTGCTGATAGCTGATAGCTGTTTATGTAGACTTAAGGTACAACATGTAGGCCTACAGGTGAGTGAGTTCCACAATTGAAATTTAGCGGCGTGTATCAAGATCAACATTATGTCGTGTATTCAGATGTGTAGAACCAAATGTTCGTGACGCAGTATGTCATTCGAGCGTCAATCTACTGACACCACAAGAAAAGTGAGAGTTTGCCATCAAGACGACTAACAGTAAGCTAGCCAATGGGAAATTCAAAATTTCTGTTCAGGGTAAATTTAACCTGCTTGAATCCATGCGTAGGCAATTCGGTAAACCGCAGCGCACGTTTGGCTGCCTGCAACCCAGGCAGTCAGATTGGAACTGAACAAGAAACGGTACATGCGACTTCTTAGTAGTTGAAGCAAAAGTGATACATGAACCATTAGCTTCATATTGTATGTTTCAACTATTTGTTTCACACAATATTTGAAATGTCCACGGTGACTGCGTTCAGTTTAGTTTTCTCGGGCTATTAACTTTGTAAACATAAAGGTTAATCTTATGTTTATTGGACCGTGCATCATCTTGAGTAAAGAGAGACCAACTTGATGTCACTTGCTTTATTATTTCTTTATGTAATGCTCAACATGTTTCGGATGTTAATACATCCATCCTCAGGAGCTTACGACTTATGTGTTGAGTTATTTCATTGGTTATATTGCTCTGGTTCGATGTGTGTTGGTGTTACGTTGTGGTTTGGCTGGGTGGTGTGGTATCCGTATGCAGGTTTCAGTCTGCATACGGATACCACACCACCCCAGCCAAACCACAACGTAACACTATTATACTGAAAAGATATACAGTACACTTTACACTATTAAACTGAAAATATGTACACAACGTTTTTACTATTTTTCTTCCAAATTTTCAAAGTTTATTCAAGGTAAGTCTCCTCTTCTTCAGTTGCTGGCCTCTTGTGGTCAGCTCATTTCTTTGTCACACACATACAGACGGAAAAGATTAGCTCCTGGAATGGTCCGACCGTTCATGTTTGCTGCTTTATGTTAGCGCGCGCATCCACTAAAACATTCGTTAGCCGAAACATTCGTTATCAGGGTCACTCGTTAGCCGAGGTATCACTGTACGAGGTCTGACAAAGTAATGAGACTGGTTTCAAAATAAATATTTTATTTATTCATCAACTACAATGTGGTCACCTTCAAAGTACATCCCTTGTGCTTGCGAACACCTTTTCCAGCGGTGCTGCAGTTGTTTGTAATATTCCTGGACCGCAGGTTGTAGGATGTCTTTTAAGGTCTGTGTTACAGCCCCCTGGATGTCTTCTATTGATTCAAAACGTCGTCCTTTCACTGCCGATTTTACTTTTTGTAATAAACGTAAGTCGCAAGGTGTGAGATAAGGTAAGTAAGGAGACTGCGGCATCATCGCATTGCGTTTGGATGTCAAACACTGCGCTACTGAGAGCGCTGCATGGGCTGACGCATTGTCTTGATGAAGGATACAGTTTTTCGCATTGTTTAGACGAACCCGCATGACTCTCTTTCTCAGTTTTTCCAAGAATTTCTGTGTAGCAATATTGTTTGACTGTCTGTCCAGCAGGAACCTACTCTTTGTGAACAGTACGCAAGGAATCAAAGAAGCACACTGGTATGCGTTTCACTTTTGACTTGGACATGCGCGTTTTCTTTGGCCTTGGTGATCTCTTTGAACGCCATTCCAGACTTTTAAATTTGGTCTCTGGATCATATTGGAAAAACCAACTCTCCTCACCAGTGATAACTCGGGTCTCGCTGTCACTTGTTCCTGCAGATCAGCGCAAATACTCAACCGTGCATCCTGCTGTTGCTCTGTGAGATTCCTGTGCACCATCTTGTCACAAATTTTTCTCATCCCCAATTCTTCAATTAGTATCAAACGAGCAGTTTCCCGGCTCATGTTCAATTTATCAGCAATCACTTGGACTGTTAATCGTCGATCGGATCGAACAAGTTCTCTTACCCCTGCTGTGTTGTCACCTGTCCATGCTGTTGCTGGTCGTCTGCTGCGCTGATCATCTTCAGCAAGGTTTCTGCCTTCAGAAAACATTTTGTGCCCGCGAAAGGCTTGCGCTCTTGACATTGCATCATCTCCAACGGCCTGCTGAAATTTTCCATGTGTTGTGAATTCACTGTCACCGAGTTTAACACAAAAAAGGCATACCTCTGCGCGGCGTTCCTTCCTTCCATTTCCAAGACAGGGTTCACAAACAAGTCCTTACACTTGAAGCATGTACTCCACACTGAGGCATTGCAAAGCCATGCCACAGCAAGTGGGAATGGAGGAAGGACAAAGGTGAAAGGCTGTTTGTGTTAGCAGGTTGTAGTATTGCCAGTACAGCTAGGAGAAAATTAATCTCATTACTTTATTGTCGGACCTCGTATGCCATGGGCCACGTTCGGTACGGCTTTGTGTTCTGTAACCCTCAGTACTCGGCAAAATACATTCAGTGTCTTGTTAGGGACTGCATTGTTCTCTCACCTCTTTTCTAGATACATTACATACGTCACATTAGTGACTGCGTTTTGTTTGTACTTCTCAGTACTAGATATATGACATGTGTCATTTCGGTGACTGCGTTCTTCCGTATCTTTAAGTTCTAGGTACATGACATATTCATTTAGGGGCTGCTAGTGTGCTGTATCCGTCAGTTCTATGTAAATGACATATGTCATTTGCTGGAATGCGTTGTGTTCTGTACTAGTCAAAAGTGAAGTGGAAAGTCTAAAGTGAAGTGAAAAGTCATCTAATATGAAGTGTAGCAAACTGAAATAAAGTGAAGTGAAGTGAACGAAGCAAAGTGAAGTACAATGAGGTGAAGTGAAGTGCAGTATGGGGGGGGGACGAGTCTTTATGGAAAAGGTTTATAGGAGTAGTAAGTGATGAGAAGTGAAGGAATGGGGTGAAAGCGTGAGTGAATTAATGA
>Ga0123355_10011959_pt1 | contig 13414 bp, 11 predicted proteins | sample TergutEmb28metaG_3_FD_89872 | JGI IMG/M metagenome (GOLD analysis project Ga0123355, IMG submission 89872) | Embiratermes neotenicus P1 segment gut microbial communities from Petit-Saut dam, French Guiana - Emb289 P1 | ecosystem: Host-associated > Arthropoda: Insects > Digestive system > Gut ...
AACGTAAACGTAAATAAAATTCAATTCAGCTAAGTCCAGTATGGCTAAAATATATCGGCTCCAAAATTCTGTTCAAAGGTATAAATCATAATTAAATAAACCAATAAATTTAGAATTTTTCAAGCGAAAAGTTGAGATATCCAATCCTTAAAACTTGGACTTGAACAGAAAAAATGGCGTCACATTTCCGAGAACTTCATAAATCTAATACGAGTACGGGAAATTTGATTGAACAGTGTTTTTCAAGTATACAAATACTTCGAAACGACAAATTCCGACCACAAGCCCAGAGCACTAGTCCAGTCAACATCTTTGTTGGGTGGAGACTTATAAATTGATTTTTCACCTGCGCTTACCTCTTGTTTACTGTTCAACTGTAATTATTCATTCCGCTAATAAAGTTAAACATAAATTAAATACGAATAATGTCGTGAGCTATAACTATTAATCAACAAGGCTCACTCTTCCTCGTCGGAGTCCTATACTCCGAGTGAAACCTAGGACCGACAAGTTGGGACAATACATAAAAAATGGTATCAGCGTGTGTGGGGTTTTGTTTTCGACCGTTTTCGTCGAACAATAGCTACAGTTCTTCAAGTCGCGATTTCGTTCTGACTGACCACCCGAGCGACACTGTACAATAACATCTCCCGGGTTTGTAGGGAGCCCGTAGATCACAAGGGACCGAGGACCCGACCCTCTCCGCAGCAGACTGAAGCTATATAGCCCTGGCCGCCATCAGAAGAGCAGTACAGAACAAGCGAGCGTCCCACCAGTTGGGTTAATTGAGCCCCGGCCACCGTCCTCCTCCGCGTACATTCGGTGAGATAAACATGAGCTCTGGGTCATTCTTTGACGATCGCTTGAGGTATACGCAAAATCCGGGGCATGGCACGAGTCGCTACCTCAAGGGCTGCCGGCTGAGAGGAAGTTTACAGTTTGGCACTGTCGCTGTTGACAACACCGCCAGGAAATCTGGTTCGGACCTCTTCAGCTGCACGAGCGCAAGAGCGGACACCGACAACATCACCAAAAGAAAGAACCCATCCCGGAAAACTGGGATCCGGGCAGGTGCGTTTCAAAATTTCGAAATACAATAACTCGTTCGTATGAATAATTCCATTCAAGAGTACACAGATTTAGGCTGTAAAAAGCAGAATTAGTAGTAGACTGTAAAGAAACAGTATATTGCTTAAGTATTAGGCTGCATTAAGCAATAGGTTGTAATAGGAGTATAAGTAGAAAAAAACATAGAATTTAGTTGATTCGTCTTAACCCAAATTGTGTACAGAGAAAGCCGAGCCGACTGTAAACGTAAGCCATGAGTCAACCAGATTCAGGAAACACAATGGATTCTTTGCAAGGCAGATACTGCAGCATATCGGATGCTGTGAAACTAATTAACCAACAATTTTATGGTGATAAGCGGAAGTTAAAGCAATTTGTCGAAAACGTCACTACAGCTTTTGAACTAGTTAATCCAAACGAACATACCCTAATGCTAAAATTTGTTAAGACTAAGATAACCGGAGAAGCTAGGAGCAAACTCCTGGTTAGGAACTTTATATCGACATGGCGTGACGTAAAACAGATTTTGGAGGAAATTTACGGGATTAGAAGAAATCTAGATTATTACGCTTGTCGAATGTTTAGCAGCAGACAGGTCGCGAGTGAGAGCATAGCATCGTGGAGTAGCAGGATCGACACCATGGAGTCTGAGTTGAGGGAAGCGGCATACAGAATATGTGAAGATGAAAAGTCATTGGTGCTATGGGACTCATTAATCATCTAGCTAAAGCCTGTTTCGTGCAAGGGTTAAGCAATGAGAGAATTCAAACCATAGTTCGGTCAAAGGGAGAAAATGCTCTTTTATCAGCCTATATAGACACCACCCTAGAAGAGGAATCGGCAATTCTATCCGCTAGAGAAAGAGGGTTCTCAGTGCAGAGAAGTTTTGGAAATATATTTAAAGGGCCAATCCGAGTATCAGTAAATAGTGGAGGTAGCAGCAGCAAGTAACAAGTTTTAAGAGGGTCCGGTAGAGGACCTGGGTTCATAGCCTGTGTAGAAACAGAAGGCCTTCTGCACCCTGGGCGCGAGGTTAATATGAGAGATAGTGTAAGAGATAATACAGGCGCAATTAGGTGCGAGATTTCGAGTACAGGTGCGAGAGATTCAGGTAAGGGGATCAGATGTTATGTTTGTGGTAATTTTGGCCATGTGGCTAAGGCATGCGCAATGGCAGATTGTTCTGGGTGGATGATAAGTTGTTCGGGAGAAGGAGTGAGTGTTCGGGACAGCAGGCCGTTGGACCCCGGCAGTAATGGTGGGCTGTACAGAGCCAGGGACCGCAGTGTTGAATATGGTCACGATAAATGTAGACAAGAGTGTGAAAGAGAAATAGAAATTTTGGGTTTATGTGGGAGCACAATTGAGTTTATGTAATTAGAGTAGTATTAAGGAGGGATCTGTGTACTATCCAAGGAAAGTACTAAATGTGAGAGGATATCAAGTTGTATAGAGAGGACACTTGGGGAAATTGAGATAGGGTTAAGCACTGAGGACCACCTAACAACGCACATTTTTCATATAGTTGGTGATGAGAAACGGATCCCGTACGATGGGATAATAGGAGAAGGTTTCTTAATAAGTAAGAGAGCTAGAATTGATTATAAGAAGAGATAAATTGTAATGGGTAATGTGAAGTTGAAATTTGATGATAAGGTATTATCAGAAGAAGGGTTAAGTGAAGGGATTATAGTATTGAAGGCGAGATGTGATACAGTGGTAAAAGGGACCAGGAATTCTGAACAACTTAAAACTGGGTTGAATAGCAAAACTGAGGCGTTGCCAGGAGTTTTTTTTTACCGAAAATCTAACCGTAGTACGGGACGGAGAATGCCTTACTAGCATTCCAAATATGAATAATGAGGAAGTCAACTTACTCCTATCTGTAGTGGAATTAGAAGAATGTGAAGGTGAATTTAACGAAATACAGGAAGACACGTTCATAGCACAATCGGCAGTATCACGGGAAGATAGGTTGCGAGAGCTGCGGAAGAGAATTCGAACTGATCACTTAAACAACCAGGAGAAAAGAACAATTATGAATATCTGTGAATATTATGATGATATCTTCAGATTACCTGGTGACAAATTAACCACGACGACTGTCATAGAACACGCAATAGCAATACCCGGAATAGATCCATGTAGAAGGATAGAAAGTAGAAATTACCCGAAACCTGAAGCCTTGAAGGGCGAACTACAAGCTATAATTGATCAAATGTTACGCGATAAGATTATTAGGCATTCCACTGGCCCGTGGAATTCACACATTGTTTTGACAAAGAAGAAGGAAGATGAATACAAGAAGGAAAAATGGCGATCAGTAGTAAATTTTCGTCGTTTGAATGAGTTAACAGTAGGCGATTTTTACCCCCTAACCCTGATTACGGACGTTTTAGGTGTCCTAGGAAAAGTGCGGTAATATATTACAGTTGACTTAGCAAGCGGATTTCATCAGGTTCCTTTAAGAGAGGAAGATCGACACCGGGAAATCATTTTGAATATTGCAGTATGCCAATGGGGATATGTTCAGCACCAGCTACATTCCAGCGGCTAATGAATACTGTTTTAAGGACTGGTAGGGACAAAGACACTCATTTACTTAGATGACATTGTAATTTGGGGAATAACACTAGAGGAACATAATCAGAGATTGATAGAGGTGTTTGACCGTTTACGGGTTCAGTCACTTAAACTGGAACCAGAAAAATGTGAATTCTTAAGGAAGGAATTTTATTTTCTGGGCCACAAGATTACCGCTGATGGGGTAGCCATGGACAAGAGAAAGGTCCCGGCTATAAAAAATTATCCAGTGCCGACTAACAAGAGACAACTGAAGTCGCTTTTACGGACAGCAGGTTCTATGGAAAATTTGTATCACGTTTCAGCTCGATCGCCTCCTCTTTACATAAGTTAACAGGAAAGAATGTACCATATGTTTGGGGAAGAGAGCAAGCAGAGGAATTCCAGACGTTGAAGGGCATTCTATGTAGCGAACCACTACTGCAATACCCAGACATAAAAAAGGGATTTATTGTCACATGTGACGCCAGTTCGAATGGCATAGGAGGCAGGGTTCACTTGGTTGCGAACTGTCTGTTGTTTACGCAAGTCACGTCCTGACGAAAACGGAAAAGAATTATTCTACCATAGAGAGGGAGTTTAACAACATTTGTTAGGGGTTGTAAACAATTTAGGCAATATATATGGGACCGGAAATTTACGATTGTGACCGATCATAAGTCGCTAACATGGATTTTTAAAATGAATGAACCCAGTTCTCGCATAATAAGGTTGAAGTTGAAACTACAAGAATTTGTTTACACCATTTTATACAGGAAAGGGAAAGAAAATGGGAACAGTAATGGATTAAGTAGGATGTTTTCAGAAGCAGTGTAGGAAGGAGCAATAATTATTGCTTTAACAGGAGAAGTCTAGGGAGTAGGTATGAAGCCGGATAGTGCGGAGTCAGGAGTTACTGAGGGAAAGCGTAAAGGAAAAGATGAATCAGGGACGGTATGTAGAGATTTAAGTGAAAAGGTAAAGTTGGAAATTTTGAAGGAAATCCATGGTTCCCCTATTGGAGGACATGCCGATATAATTCGCACATCCCGCAAATAGATGCAGTTTATAAATTAGCCAGGCATGAAAAATGATGCGGAAAACTATATTAGGGACTGTGAGACATGCCAGAAAAATAAAATGACACAATGTCGTACTAGTATGCTGCTTATGATAACAGATATGTTTATTACTGTATTGGAAAATATAATATTGATATAATTTGTCCATTTAGTCCCAGTGGATCAAAATACCACTAAATATTGACAGTTCAGGATGAGATAAAAAAAATTTTAATAGCGTTGTTATTGGAGGATGAAATCGCAGAACAAGTGGCAAAGGCCTTCGTGGATCATGTGGTTCTCATGTGAGGAATACCACAAAATATTTTGTCCGATTGTGGAAGTCAATTCTTGATTGAAACTTTTAAGGGTGTGTGCAAATTGCTAGGTATCAAACACATCCACGCATCAAGCTTTCGGCTTCAATCAAATGGCTCGAATGAACGTTCACACAAAAGCCTAATAGAATACCTGAGGTGTTATGTTGCCGCTGATGTAGGTGGTTGGCATCAGTGGTTGAAACATGCGGCATTTGTGCATAATACCACGCCGCATTCGGCAACGGGTTACATGCCATTCCAGTTATTATTCGGACGACTGCCTAATCTGCCAGGCGTCTTGCAGAGACAACCACCATGTGCATTCTACGCTTATGATACGTATTAACATTTTAAACGAAAGGATCACGTAATATAACCTAATTTACAACCGAAATTTTTGTCGGTGCCAAAGATGTAGAATAAACTACAGACAATTACAGCTATAGCCCATGTGTAGTAGCGTGATAGTCGAACATGTACATCGTCAGTCGAAGATATGTGTCACATGACGTTCTCAACCATAATACACAACACCTCAGAATAAAGGAGAACATACTAGTTATGACCACATTTTATTTATACGTTTTTCGGTCTGCGGCAGGTTGGAAGTTAATGTTAATTAGATGTAAAAAGGAAATTAAAACAATATTTTTTAAAAATATTCTTAAGTTTTAGCTAAAACGTTTCTATCATTATTACTTAAGATACATATAAACAGTAGAATAAAATGTTGCATAACTCGTGGAAGCTTCTGCTACTGCGGCAATATACGTTCAATTCTGTAGTGTGTATCAGAGTGCGAAGTGGGTTGGGACCTGAAATAATATGGCAGACATAAAGACCCGATAACTCTCAGCAATGTCATATCATATCATAAATCATATCATATCAATCATGTTATATCATATCAATCATGTGATATATCATGTCGTATCCTATCAAATCATAACATATTATCTCCAGATTGTATCAGAACAAGTGTACAACCTTCATTAATAACACAATGCAAAATCTTAAAGCCAAATGCCACTAAAATCCTCTTGAGTGTGAGTTCTTCGGTCTGTAGTATAGCTTCATTGTTGATGTTAATTAGATATTAAAAGTAGAGCCAAATATAAAATTTTAAAACTTAGTTTAAAATACATCTAAATCATTTTTATATATTTAAATAAATTGTATAACCATAAGAATTATTAATGTTACATTTCATTGTGGATGGTGGCAATATTTGTTCAGTTCAGAATTGTGTAGCAAAATCCAAATTGTATTAGATCCTTAAAGAATAGGGTATATATAAATAAACTATACATATTTCATATATGTTCAGTTCAGAAATGTGTAGCAAAATCCAAATTGAATTAGAACCTTAAAGTGTACGGTATATATAAATAAACTATACATATTAAATTATTCTTTTAAACATGACAGTAACATACCGTTGAAAATTGCGCAAACTACACGAAGTAGGGTAGAAGAAAGTCTCGTAAATTTGTATCATGTATCTACGTGCTAACAATGATTATGACTCGTCACAACCCAGTATAAAGAGATTATACATCACTGAAATCGCAATCGATATTCTAAACAATGCCCTATTGTTTGCATGCAGGCTCCAAATTTCGTAAAATATTATTGTATATTCGACGAGAACTTCCGGGAATTTAAGGAAGTGACTAATATTATACTAACAGCTTTTGTAGTGGCAGCAGTCTTCCGTGTTGGACGGTTGTCTTGTGCGAATAGAAAGTGGGTATAGCTTTATTTAACAGTTGTTGGAAGAGTGTAAATGTATTAATTTTATAAAACCGTCGGTGTTGGTCACTTTCATTTGAAAACAGAGGCACAATAATTGTCTTACATGGAACTGCACTTTCGATTTCAGATTTCATGTCATGGACAGCAGGTTGATAATCATGACGTGGATTTTGTGAACTCCACTGGTTACTGATCAAACAGTTAATAGAATGCCTAAATACTTCCAAGCTTCTTCACTGAGAAATAACTCTCTTATATTTAACCATTTCATCATGCACCAATCTTGACAGAAAATTCCAGGAACTAATCCAAACACCACTACTATTATTTTGTAGTTATATTCAACACTTCAGTCGACGCATTAGGAACACTGCGTCTACTATTACAAATTACTTTCGATTTCACAGTTTTGTATAAAGCATTATACGCAAAATTACATAGTGACAAACTCCTAAATGTACCAGCAAGCTTTACCACTAATATGTTTCCTCTCCAACTCTGAATTTCCAGCATATCTGCATTTTCAATCATTCTACATAAACCGAAATTCGTAAGCTATTTTCCACCCTATTTTTTGTTTCCTCGTTTGTTATTCTTATCAATAAAATTTAAATTTGTTCAGAAACCATAACACCCCTTCCAAAATTCGGCAGTGTAACTTCCTACAGGTAAGGTTTCCTTCCAATAATCTTGGAAATTTTAGTTTGAACACAAAGATAACCCATAAGTTCCAATTTCTCACATTAATATAAGACACATATAACAAATAAACTTTAGGGGATTCCGATATTTAGGTGAAACTTGTGATTCCTCCCAGTAATGCACACATGGGAGTAACCAGTTTTTCGTTAGGCTAAGGCTCGTCAATGTCCCATAGTAATTCATACGTTTGTAGCTATGGCAATATATATCCAATAATTACAAAATTAACTGTAGTATTCAGGTCAAGGTCAGAAGACTTCATCTTCGACCTTGACTATAAGGATGGTTATAATCACAATAAAACAAACAGCATTATTGATTGTGTACTGTTACAAACTTGTTCAACCTTGCGCCACTTAAGTCGGAAATTTATAAAAATGACCTAATTTAACACCCGTTATCTTAAACATTACAAGTTCTCTGATTGATATTATGTTCTTCAGGATAAAATATCAGCAGCGAAATAGTAAATGAATGGACGGTTCTGTTTCGTTTTCATTAGTGGCACATCACTATTACAATTATGTAGATACTGTGGTTAACCTGGCTTTGGTATAGCCAACAAAAAGGTTCCTGCTTCATTTCAGCATTTCGGAAGGCTGAAAACTGTGATCGAATAATGTTGTGGAGAACTTTGAATGGATTATTTTCTCTATTCTGCAACCCTAAATGAAATCATTCAGCGTCTTGTGGTCTGATTACAAAAAGATTGACTTATCTGAGGATTTAGTGTTCGCAAATATACAAAGTTATCTTTCCACATCCCGGTAATTTGAGCAAAAGTTAGGCAATTTATTTATGATATATGAGAATGCGCACGAGAAAAATTTACACATCGTAGGTTAACATTGCAAAACTAATAACACTTCCTTTAAAAAGAGGGATTTTACAGAATGATTTCGTCACAAAAATGAAAACAACTTAGTTCTATGTGTAAAATGTTCCTTATTTCTCTCCGGTTTTCACCAAATTTGGATCTTCTCGAATTATTGTCATTCAATTTACCAGTATCAAATTTCAAAGACATCTGTCCAGTGGGGGGCGCATTGAAGCATGCGAAAAGACAGAAGATCTAGAAGAAAATTGACGTTTTGCCACTATGTCAACGTGCATACAAAGAAATCATGTAGCATTCGAGGTAATTTTACAAGGGAGGATTTTGTTTGCTGAAGAACACTTAGGGTGTTGAAGCAGTGGTATATTTGGTCGTCTGTCACTAGGAATTTTTAAAAGTATCTGCAAATGCCAAAGGTCTGTAACTTTGTCACTGACATCAAGGAATATATAATTGTAGCCAGTTTAATGACCTGCGGAAAGACATTTCCAAATAACACGTAGAAGCGATTATTTTTCCCCATTTTTTCTACTTTTCCATTTTGGTTCATTGTGCTAAATATAAAGGAAACAATACAGTCCGTAACAACTATTAAATGTTTATCGAAAAGTTTTGTAGAGTACAAGGGCGTTAAACAAACCTGCATTTACCCTAAAAATTCCTTGACACATGTGAAGTCGAGTTGTCAAACAGGATCGTCACGTTACTCAATTAATGTACAAAAAATATCATTAATATCAATAACATTTATCAAAATTTTGTTCACTCATGTGTTACAGCAAGTTTAGATCGTTATGTGAATTTCTGTGTTCTACTTTCAGGGTGAGAAATGGCTTACTGTGGAACATCTTACTGTGAATTATGACAAGGGCTCTTATCATTTTAAACATTTTAGGTGATAAAGGGTGAGGCGCAAAGACAATAAATAGGCAGATCGTAGAATTCTAAGAAGGTACGCAGTATCTGATCTCAAGGTCATAGTTCAAGAACATGCAAGAATGCACATACTTCAGATTAAGTAGTTAGGAGAAATAAGTAATTGTCCTGCACTACCTTGAAGGCATGCACTGGACAATGCGGCTAAAACCTCAACGTGTAGTGAGTAAAGCTCTTAGAGTAGAACAAATATTTTTAAAAAATTTGCCAGTGTCATTTCAGAAATCACAGTAAAAAATCGAAACATCCGAACATATGTAACACAATGTATACATTTACAAAAATATGACTACACTTTTTGTTTTAACAAAGTTAATTAAAAAGAAATTATTTTTCTCACTATCAATAATTTACTCACATCTACAAACACACCTCTTCTGACCCCAGTTTGAAACTAGTTCTTAAACACATTGAACATACTTCCCACCCCTTGCGGTGTTGCGCCCCATCGCCAGCCACTGATCTCTTATCTTCGAGGTGTCTAGATCACACAACTTGGACGCAGCACAGTCGGTAGGACTCCTCTGGGCGAAAAACAAGGCTGACACAGAGAACTCAATATGACATCACAATACACAAACAACATACTGCCATGCCATGGCGCGATTCCAAAATACAATCTCAGTAGACGAGCGTCCAAAATCCTACAACATACTCCTGGCGACTTCTGGGACCGGCAATCCACGTATATATCTGTAGTAAGTACAGAAATGCAGATGTGTTATCGTCGGCATCTAATATTCAATAGTCTTCAAAATTCGACCGAAATATAAAATATTTAAACATAATTAATTTGAAAGTATATTATTGAAAAATCAAAATTGCAGTATCAAAAAAAAATTACTACTCCACATACAGGCACATTAACTAACTTCTCTCTATTTGTTACGTTTGAATTTGTCACTAAACTAAACAATTGAATCGCTGCCTTGTGCCTTTTAAAGCTGCGTTTCCTATGTGATGGTTATATACTATTACACAAAGAGCATATAATGTTTTCATACTTTTCTGCGAGAGACGGTATCAACACAACGACACAAGGCTGTCGTCTCAAACATCTTTCTTCTGTCACATAATAACTTTCAAATTAAAGAGACTTCTGCAAAACTAAAATATTTCCCATAACCTTAGGAAAGAAATGAATTTGTGAATTATACAAATAATAAGGCCATATCTAGATCTTCAATCGCCAGAATAGGCCTAAATATTCACAACACGATAAACAAGTTAAGATATCTTACTGCGGGTTAAGTTGCTGGATTGTCACAAGCAGTGCAAGAGGTATGTTGTGCAGCATACAGTTTTGCTAAGAAAACTGGGGAAACTATCATCCGCCTTTAGCATTCAATCACAGAAAAAATGTACTGTTTATGCACAGTGTGCAGTTGTTTGGCAAACCAACGGCTATTTGTCACTTCGTGATTCAGACAAATTCACAAAAGAGTAATCTACCAAAACACATCGTTACGTTTACAATAATGTAAATGTTATGGCGCTTACTGTAACACAAGTTTTCATGTTTACTGAATTACGCTGACACAAAACAAATTGCGTCGTATTGCAAGTCGCAACTCTTTACAAATGTGAAGTAGCATAGCAACTGCTGGAGCAGTTATGGCCTACAGTAGGGTTATGGGAAGTGCACATCCAGGTAGCAGGAAGCATCAAAGAACCTAAGAATTGTACATTCAAAAAAACAGCAGATGTCACAATTATGTTGGTGATGGATGAACGTGATTAAGTGTCTTTGGCACATGAATATAATTACAATGAAGATTCTTGAGTCATTTGAAATAAGTTGTGAAACTGAGAATTCAACTTTTGAAACAAATATTAAAACGTAATCTCTTAATGGATAAATATACCTATTTCCCAATTGTAACCACGCTTATCATGATTGAAAAAGTCCAGAACTTCTCGACATCAGGCTTTCAAACTTAGTCTGCGATGCTTAAACCCGGGAAATACATATTTTTCTGGGTGATGAAATGGCGCAAACAGATGCAAATCTAGAATAGGTGGGCAACTGAGATAAACGGCATTACAAGGAGCATCGCTTTGAAGGCGGAACTCCTTGTAATGAGACGAATATTAAAAATGTTTTCATTCTCTAGGGTCATATGTAAATCCCAGCTCTTGTAGAAGACATTACAAACCATTACAATGGACTAATTCGCTGTCCTTAGAAAAAATTATTGCTGGTCTTTTCTATGTGACTCTGTTTTCACATTACTATGTAACAAATTCTATCCTTGTAGAATAGATGCCAATACTTCCGCCTAATTTTGAAAAGAATGACTTTTCTCAAATAGATCATTAAGTTAAGAATGCGATATAAATTGAAGTACAGGTTGTTTCGGGAAATGAGGATCCACACTGGAACATGAGTGCTATTTCGTCTTCTGGAGAGGTTATGTTGATTCTTTTTCATGCAGGGTCCACCGTAGAGCTGGCTTAGGAACCAATAGGGTATTGTCATTTTCAAAATTAATGTTTGCCTGTGGCATAAATATTTCTATTGATTAAAGCGGATAATAATGACAGATAGGGAAAGCGAAATAAATCCCTGCTCAGGCCTAATAAGACCAATAGGGTTCAATGAGCATGAAATATCCACAATTCAAAACATTCAGGGTATCAAAATTGTAGGTTTGTGAGCCCTACACAACGGCCATCTCTAACCTCCCCTACTCCCTTCACTTAAGAAAGTATTCCAGATAATCAATTTTGTTAGAGGCTGTATCGATCGCAGGGCCCTAGCGCGTTAGGAAGGATTATGTCAATGATAAATTGCAACGAAATCATCGGGACTCAAAGCCGCGACTTTAAAGATTGTATTGCACAGCCTCAACAATTGCGACACAGTTATTCCAGATATTATCGCTTTCTAGAATTACTGTTACCATTGTTTGAAATAACCGTGTAGTGGGTCCGTCTCACCACAGCATGGTGCGTCCAAAGGTTGTGGATAGAGGAATGGCCTCCGATATGGTGGGTACCTGCAAATAAATTAAATAAGCAGTCGTGGACAACCGACAAGGGGTGGTCCTCCAGCTTGGTGCTTGGCCGAGGGGCTAGAAAACATCCCTAAAACAGCCCTCTTAAGAAACATTCACATGCAGGATGCTTCCTCTGAAGACAAAACAATCCAGAAGTAAAAACTCACCCAATCGGATCACCCGGGTGGAGGGTTTCTAGGGGAGGTATCACGCAGAATACAAAGGGAGATGAAATTAGGCACTTCGGAAGTTAGGATTCTTTATAGGGCAGTTTCCCCTAAGGCAGGAGCGAGGGATTTAGGGAGGTATAAATTGGATTTATTCGGTGTGCAGAAGGTCAGATGGGACAAAGGGGCATCATAAGAGCAGGAGGTTATGATTTTTTATGGGAAAGGAAATCAAAATCATCACTTGGGAATAGTTTTTGAGAAAAAAGTGATGAATCAAAAGGTGTTCGACCACTCACCGAAATATCATATAAAAATATTATTATGAGACTTTAATGCAAATGTTGGGAGAGAGAATAATTTCAAGCCAACAATTGGACAGGAGAGTCTCTATCAGGATAGTAATGATAACGGAGTTAGACAAGTTAACTTCGCCACATCAAAACATGCAAGAGAAAATGCAGTTGATACAAGATCCAAACCAAAGCAATGTAGATATTCTGAACAATGAAAAACACGAATTTAGCAAACATTTTGGAACAAAAAGAAGGCATATCTGAGAGCTGAAAGTGAGGAATTTGAAACTGACAGTAAGATTCAAAATATTACGGACATGTATAGGGGCATCAATAACTTTAAGAAGGGGTACCAGACTAAATGTATTATAGTAAAGGATGAATAAGGTAACTAAGCGGAAGTCCCCCACAGTATTGTGGCTAGGTGGAGGAACTATTTCTCCCAGCTATGCAGCATGCTTGGGGTTAAGGATTTCGGACAGGGAGAAATACACAGCAGAACTACTAGAATCTGAGCCAAGTGTCTCTAAGTTTGAGTTGGCTAAAAATTCAAAAATCGCCAGGTATTGATCGAATACCGGCAGAACTGCTTAAAGCAGGGGGTAGAAAATGTTGCTTGGAGATTCATAAACTTATTACTTCTATTTGGAAGAAGGAGAAACTAAACAAAGAGTGGAAGAAGTCGATCATAGTACCAACTCATAAGAAGGGGG
>Ga0123355_10011960_pt1 | contig 13414 bp, 19 predicted proteins | sample TergutEmb28metaG_3_FD_89872 | JGI IMG/M metagenome (GOLD analysis project Ga0123355, IMG submission 89872) | Embiratermes neotenicus P1 segment gut microbial communities from Petit-Saut dam, French Guiana - Emb289 P1 | ecosystem: Host-associated > Arthropoda: Insects > Digestive system > Gut ...
ATGCTATGTTCCGAGTTGACTCCTGCTTTTTCGACCATCGCCATCAATCACCTATCTTTTGGATTATGATGGTCACTTTACATCATTTCGGAGGTTTGGTAAATGTTTTTGAAAGGCGGTATAGCAACAATGCTAACACATCATAAATAGAGAACATAGAACGACACGCAGATAAAAGAATGCGAGAGATATTAGGAATACCAAGGAAGGCTCTTGAGAAAAACGCAAGTACCGCTTTAGAAAAGGGAGTCAAGCACAAAGAATGTACAGGCAGATTAAAGAGATATGTTGACCATCTATTCCTATCACACAAGAGAGGTTCAGACATAAGGCTATATTGTGGATACGTTTATATATTCACCAAAAACAACTTAGTAACAGTTATGCCTTTACCCAATATATATAACAACGCAGTAAAGAAAATAACAAACCGAAAGGGACATCAAAAATGTTAGAAAAGATAAGTATTTTTACAAAGAAGAAAGATGAGAGCACAGTAACATTGTGTGTAGTTGAGGCTTACTTAATTCCTGATGCATTTATTATGAACACTTATAGCTTAACTGCCAAGGAAATAAAACGAAATGTTGGAGACATTTATGTAGTTCGCGACAAGAGCAAGACTTTGTTCCCTTTAGATTCCGATTACGATGTAGGCGAGGTTATTTCAAGGGGGAGTATTAAAATTTGGAATTATTATCCTTCGCTTGGCGTAGCGGGTGCATATGTTCGCTGGGTGGGTACAGACTGTGGTGTGGATGTAGGTGCAACTTTCATAAAAGATACGTTAAAAAGAATGTTGGCAGGGAATCATGGTAAGGTTGCAAACGAGCGTAAATTATTACGAGACAGATTAGCAATGGAATGTGAGCTGTTAAGAGGAGAAGGGCCAATAGAAGCACCACACATCCAAAAGAGCGGAGGCTGATATATGAGTGACAAGGTAAAGCAAAACTTCTCCCCATATGTTTTTGGAGATGAGTTAGAAAAGAGGGCTTTAGAGGTTGCGAAAGAATATGAAGAATTAAAGAGAGAAGCCCAAAGAATAAGGAGCGTCCCTCAAAAAAAACCTTCACGTCTAACACGTCTATTAATAACAGTATTAGAAAAGTTAACAGCACTTTTGGAAAGAACACAATAATTTAAGCCTAGCATTCCAACCTAGGCTTTTTATTATTGCTGTGACAGGCATTTGATGACTATTTAAGGAGATGATGTGTTGAATTTAGAAACCCCTCTGTTTGTATCCATATTCATGTTTAGTATAGGTTTAATAGGTATTGTGGCATATCCTCCTCAGATTAAAGCACTATACAAAAGTAAATCCTCTGTAGGTATGACTATGAAACCTTGGCTGACATGGTCAATTACTTATGTCTTTTTTGGAATATACGCATTTGTTTTTACGTCTAGTAAAATACTCGTTATTGTGAACATAGTAGAGCTGGTACTATGTATTTGGGTCGCAGGATTGATTTATAAGTACAGGCGGAAATAACATTTGCTTTTTGTCAATAATGTCATGTTGGAATTTTATGCATTTAATTTCGCACAACCTAGGCTCTACATACTACAAGAAAGGTACAGGTGAGACTATGTTTAATTACTTTATAGTTTTTAACACAGCAACATACATGCTTATAGTTATTGACGCGTTCGTTACAGAAAGATGTAGCACAGGCAAGAAGATTTTTATACGTTTACTACTTTTATTGCTGTGGATACTTGCCTCCGTTTGGTTCTTTAACACATTCTCATTTATGCGGTAGGTTAATTTGACAAAGACGGAATGGATTATTGCAGGTACATATTCTTTAGTGATTATGCCTGGGCTCACCTTATTATTATATCATCCTGTAGGTAGAAGAGCCTATCAAGAAAAACAAAAAATACGAGAACAAATATTGAGTAAATAGCAACATTACAAAGAATCTCTGACCATGCATTAGCTGGTCTTTTTTATTTAATAAACACACTACAAGGGAGTACAGCTACCCCTTCAGAATACAAGGACTCTGAATACAAGGAGGTAGGTTATGCAACTATCATTTTTTCTCGAGATGAAGGCAAGAATAATAGTTGCTTTTATCAGATTGAAGTGGAAACTAATACAAAAGGAGTACAGGTCGAAAGCCCCCTATTACACTCTGCACAGGAAGTCAGTTACTGCGTGTTTTAAGAGAAGCTCGTGGTGAAAAATGCATAAGTTCTGATGAGAAGGATATTTGGAAAGCTAGTGCTTTTAAGATGGGTACAACCACTGGCTATCAAGTAGTTGTCCTCATAGATAGGGTGTATGAGTATATTGATACACATTTGTTAGTCTTGTTGGTAGTGTGATCACATATCTTACGACATGAGATGGGACACATCATTTTAGCACCTGCACAAAGTCAGTTGCTCTGCTATATCACAAAGCAAACTATAAAAGCATTTTCTTCAGAGATAGCTTCATATATAGAGGCAGAAAGAGGTAAAGAGCATCTTGATAGTATTTCAACATACGGGGAAGTCTCCGCAGACTTAGTGGCTAAAGTGGATATGGAAACGGTTTATCGTTGGATAAAGAAGATAAGAAACGATAAGCGGAGAAAGTTTCCAGAAGAGTACGAGAAGGCAATTAAAGAAGAACTTGCAACGGCTACGTACAATTAGGGCTGATATCAAAATCATCTCTAACACCCCCTTCCAAAGACAAGAGTACTGTTGATTGCGAAAGAATATGATGAATTAATGGACGAAGTACTAAATACGAAGATGTGTTGATAATAATTGGACAGTATGGTGTATTATACAAATTGAAAGGAATGATTTGAATGACATGGCTATATGACATGTGGTTTGCTAGTTGGCAGAGGTCAAAACTGGTTTTCTAAATGCGATACTTATTCATCAAATTTACACAAAAATGTCTAGTGTTTTCGTACTAGACATTTTGTGTGCTGTTTTATTAGCAACCTCTGAATACTCCCTTTTAATGAAAACATAACCCCACAAACCGCATAAATAAATTGATCAAGTTTGCAAAAAAAATTATTTGCAAAAATTACCTATTGCGTCCTTGTCGCATTTATTTTCCTCTCCCTATCTTTAAAGATATCCAATCTTTTATTTTTAGTTCAAGTCCCCATTCTGGTAATGTCTCTGATATTTTGACAGCAAACTGTTTAAGTTGTGTCCATTTATTTGGTTTAACAAAATCTTTAACACCATTGTGATTGTCCAAAATCTCCTCTATATCACAAACTTTGTCTCTGCCTCTTGTATCTGTGTACCATACTCGCAGTACAGGCTTGACATGTTGAAATAATTTATAATTTTGTATAGTATTATGCAAATCCTTAATAATTTCTGTTCCGAATTCATAGGATGCTTGACTACTGGTTTTAACATATATTACGATAGCTGAGTTTGACTCTTTTTTGATTTCTGCTCTAACAATATCATTTTTAAAAATCTTGTTCCTAGACTTATGTTTAAATACAGCACCATTGATTGAGCAGCATGGTATCCCTTCAACATTATCTAAGTTTTTTTGATGTTTTACAATAAGAGCAGGTATTATGTCTTTAGGAAAAGCTACTGGAAATACATTTTTGGTTTCAATTTTAATTTCTACAATAAAATCATTTAATTTATCAATCTCTAGTCCTTGACTGAAGTTGGGATATTGTTCAGGTAAACAATTTGGAAAAAACAAAGAATCTTTTTCTTTATATGCTAACCCAAAAGTCTGAGCAAGTGCGCTAATGAAAGTATACTGTTTATTGGAAACTTTATATAAATTGTTTTTATTAAAAACCCTCCCAAAATCATTTTCACTTATATGCCATGATTTAACTTTAGGAGTCTGCACATTGATAAATTTAATCAAACTATCAACAGCATAAATAATCCAACAAGGATTCAGTACTATTTCATCAACTTCCTTTATTATATCCCCATCCTGTAAAGTGTCATAATAAAAGCAAATTCCCAAAGAATGTAATATGCGTAGAATAGAGCCACTATCCAACTTAGGTGCATGTCTTTTAATAATTTTTTCAATATCAAGTTTTGAAGCCACATCAACACCTTTTCTGATTTCTTCAGAAATAGCATTTTTTATATCTGCTATACTAATTGGTAAATCCTCATGTGGCGAATTTACTATGTTCGTTATGATTTCCTTTCGAAATATATCTAACTTGCCATATGGCTCATTATCCTTTAGCAAATTTATTTCCCAAGATGTGTCTATTTCTAGTTTATCGTTATACTTCGGATTATATTTTGTATCAGGTGAGATATTGCCTGATTTGTCAACCAAAACATAAACTTTAATTTTATTGTCATCTGAACCATCAGAATAATATGCTATATGTTCTAACCATTCATCAAGAGGTGTAAACTCGCTACTATTAACACTACCTTTTAGAACAATTACATATACTGCTTGTTGAGAAAGAAAGAACTTATGCATCGCATGGTCTATTGTATTTCGCCCTACAAAATACCAAACATTTATCACAAAATCTAAATCATCATAGTTAGGGCTGATTTGTGAGATTTTAACAAGGTTAGACGCTATTCTTGGTATTACATCCTTGTCTGTCGACAACACAGCATCCAAATTTTCAAATCGTTTTGCGAAACAAGTTTTTCCAGCATGTTCATCACCCAAAATTATTAAACGTGTTTCATTGAATACTCTAGTACCTTTACCTATTTCTAAAAGATAGATGGATGTGTCAACTATGTTCAGTTCAAATTGTGTTTCCTTTAACGAGAATAGTTCTTTTTCAAATTTGCTCGTAATCATAATATTGTTTTCAAATATTTTTTCAAACCATTTAGCCCAGTAGTGTGCGTTATTTTTATAGAGATTTGTGACAAAGATGTTTAAACAACTAGAAAGCCCATTGTCTATCATAAGAGTGAGCATGTCATGATTTACTATCTTCTCAGCACAAGCCAAAATAGTCATTCTGAATTCAAGAGCAGACTGATAGTAATCAGGATTATTTGCTTGAAGACTGATTATTTTAATTTCGACTAGTTTCTTGATTAGCTCAAAAGTGAGTTTACGGACATCATCTATTTCTTGTTTTTTACTAAAAAGATGTAACTTATAAGCTCGAATATTATCTAATGCTTCTATAAATTGTTTATCTGACTTTAAATGATTATTTAAAACATTCGAATCTTCAAACTCAATGGGAATACTTCTATCAAAGCTATGTTTCAAAGCTCTTATTAAACTAGGTACTCTTTTTTGATTCTTGCAATTAAAAAAAAGCACATAGTTATATCCTAAAGAAATAAATTGTTTATTTAAATAGAAAAGCACGTTTTTGTGAGAAAAGAAATTGTTGCTAAGGCAAACTAAATTTATTGCGGATAGAATTGTTAAAAATTGTCCTATCTGAGCGAGATCCATATTATCAATTAACTTTTTTGTATCAGTAAAAGTATTAGTCGTGTTAGATTTCATAATATCACCCTTATTTTTTGGAAGTAGATTTTGTAAATTTGATTAACTAAAACTCACATTTAAGTGGATTAAAGTTCTTGTATAGTAGAATAACTGAAATAACATAATTAATCTTGTCATTCTTAATGATTATCACAACACATTCTAAAGAGGATAAAAGAAATATTTTCAATTGTAACTGTAACATTCCTATGAATATCTGTAAAGTATAAATTATTTTGAGTTTCCCCATTTTTTTGCTGTTGTCCATTTTTGAAATTTTCACACACCACAAAGCCGTATTCTGCATTGTGCGAACTCCTAAAGTACACCCAAAATGAAAATGGTCTGATTTCAACTTATTGATGCCTTTCAGAATGCATCTCTATAAGAAGCAAATATAACACAACTAGTTTATCCCTTTAGTTATTTGAACAAGTCAACAGGAAAACTCACTTTTGAGTTCTCCATTTTTTGATTTACAACATGGTGCAAGCCCAGTAAACATCATGCTTTGCAAATGATTGGAGTTTGAAATCAGAAAAAGCCAGCAAACCCACTAAACACAACTTAATCGTCGAAGGACGTAAATCTTGGAGGTGCAGAATGATTGAGATGAAAGTTCAAGATGTAAACGTTAGACTATCAATGTCTCCACACATTATCCTTAGCAAATGGGATGGTGCAGAGTATGGAGGAGTGCGAGTGGAACTTAGTCCTTGGGATTGGGAGGAAGAAGGTATCCATCCACATCTTCAGCATTTAGTATGCACGAAAGAGTATCTTGGGGATGTTCACATCGCAGAGGATATTGATATTAGGTTAAGGGAACTGTTAGTTCAGCTTATCCCTTCCCAAGACAAGAGCAATGTGTGGCTGGAAAACTTAGTAGCATATTTAGACCAAGCCAAGACATTCCGCTACAGAGGGAATCATCCTAACAGAAAAGTCGGTTAATATGGACAACTCTAACACCAAACCCCTTTCCGAAGGGGCTTTTACATACTAAGAAAATCAAGGTATAATAAAACAGAGAGGAGCCTACAACATGAACCAACACGCAGTACCAGAATGGATAAATGAAGAAACATTCCCTTACAACTATAAAGCAATGAAAAATCTAATTTTACCAAAATTGGTTAGTATTTATAAGGATACAAATAAAAGGTTCAACAATGCTCTTGTGCACATGTCAATTCTTCGGAACATGGCAACTGGTAATTACATTGACGTTATGTTTGACAGTCACCGAAATAGGTTTTCTTTTGAGCTGTGTATGAAGTTAGGTGAGAACACATTAGCACACACCAATGAAATTTACCTAGCTATATGCGATGAAGTAGAGAAGATACAAATGCCAGGAGTTGTCTATTATCATTTGCGTTCGCAAGATGAAAGTATCTCTTGCATAAATCTAAATAATGCAAGCAAGTATCATAGAAGTCTGATAGTAGGTTCCGTCACATCTCCAAGACAGGTTATTACTTTCAAGGATATTTCCGAAACAGAAGACAGAACTTCATTGTTAAATCTCTGGATTCACCAAAACGTACACTACACATGGGAACAAAAGCAAATTAGCCTGTCGGAGCGTCCTGTAGCAAGCATACTATCAGAGCATGATAGATTAGTGTGCGCAGGTATTGCACATCTCTGGGCAAAGACTAATTATCTTGACGTACCCACGTGGGTGTACGAGTCATCATTTGTACTACTGGATGCACCTAGTAAATCTCTTGACACGCTAATACCAGATGAATTTTTCTACCGCGGTTTACAGTTATTTGAAAGTGATTTTATCAATATTTAGGAGTGATTTTATAACAAAGACCTCTCATATAACAAAAGAGCGTAGACATACTTTACTAACAATGCTTAGTGATGAACTGGTTAAAAGCAATTTAACCATGGAAATTGTTTTGTGTGGCGGTGCGGTTATGTTGATGGAAGGAGAACGAAAGGTCACTGATGATTTGGATTCTGTAAAGCAAATGACGGCACGTCAATACAGACTGGTAGAGAAAGTTGGAATCAAATTCAATTTATTGTACCCTGACGAACCTACAGTAGTTCCAGATGATTGGCTTAACGATAAGTCCTATGACCCTGCACCGCGCAATCTTCCTTACACAGACTATGAGATTTTCCCTAATCTGCGCGTCAGTCATCTTACCCCAGAAGCAATGTTAGCGTCCAAAATACAGGCGAGTAGGTTAAAGGATTACAGCGACATAAAATATTGGGTTGATTCTATAGGTGTGAGAACACGTGAAGAACTTGAGTTGTTATGTGAAATGTATGGAGTTGCTCTTACTGTGGCGGATGCTGTTAAAGAGCAAAACGATAAATTTTCCGAGTTTGACGATGGGGGACATGATAACAACGATAAACAATATCGCATTGCTGTACAAAAAATTGAACAACGACTGAGTATGATTAATCGTATCTTTTCCGACGAAGACGAAAGAAAAGGAATGATACCTGTTCATAAGTAGTGTATTATAAGTATCAAGCAAAACGAGTTGTAGCAGAAGAGCAAGAAGCAGCCGCTGAGCTAAGGGGAAAATTTAAGGGTAAGATTGAAATCTTGCACAATACTCTGAATATGTCTCCAGAAAATATAGCAACAGAGCTTTCTATTTCAGTTGCAGAAGCTAGCGCTGCGATTGAGAAGCTATAGGTTGAAAAGAACACCAATAATGCACCTGTTCATATACCCACGAACAGGTGCATTATTCCAACGAGGATATGTATGGACGGAAGAACAGGTAATATTATTGATTGACTCTTTAGAACAAAGATGAACAGATGCCCTTTCTTCTTCGACCATATCCTTTGAGGAGTATTTAATTCATATATCTGGATGAATTTAGGTGGAACGTCAATGCCAAAAGAAGAAATTAATCAGTTATTAGGAGGATAAATCCTTCCATAACAACTATCAAACGAGCATACTTGAATCCCTTTTAGATACGAAAGGTAGTTGGACTACTAATGAGAAATTGACGAACAAAAAAGAGATGCTACCAACATCTCTAATGTAGTTTGGTTTAGCTGAGTACAAAAAACCACCAGTCAAACCAAGTCAAACTTCTTCTGAATTCTGGGTCTGTTAAGAGTCTGTATCTTAATTGTCAAATTCCTTTTATTGGTTTGCTAACCTTTCACCCACCCTGCCCTGCTAGGTCTAGCTTAGTGGGGCTTTTTTCTTTTTGGTAATGACTGTTGACAATGAACATCAGACAGTGAGGATGTACAACTATGATTACAAATTTACAGCACCTAGTTGACAAAGGTGTAATTCGTTTCTTCTGGGAAACATATGAAAGCGAAACAGAAGGAACACATTATTTCTATACCGCAGTAGGACTTGGTATTATGGCAAGTGCGGATAGTGTAGTTAGCATAATTAAAGATGTGTTTGAGGCTATTGAGCATCAGCACCATGTGTATGCGGAATTTCCAACTGCTCCACAAGATATTGAAGAGAGAGAACGGGTATTGTTAGCCAACAATGTTTATATGTCTAGCCCAGAGGAGTTTAAAAGGATTCTAGGTCTTAATGAGCAGAGTCAACAACAAGGCGAGTTTTATAATGAATGGGAGAAAGACTAGTGGAAGACAAGCAAGTTTATGTGCTTATTGATTCTTTCTGGGCTGGAGCTTTTGAGTTTGACACTAGAAGCTGGTTTATCTGTAAACTTGCTGAATACAACGTGAGATTTTTCGTAAGTAGCTCCGAGAGGGCAATTGATTCTAGAATATTTGAGGAAATTGAGCTAACCCGATGATTACAAACATACGTATGCGAGAACATAGAGAAGCAAAAGAAACACTTAAAACGATTGCCAACAATAAGCATAACTATAGCACGATTCATTATTCTTGCCAAAGTTTCAGTGATTCAGGGTTGATACCTAGAATTACATCAATAGCAATATCTAATGTGTCCACATGGCAATCGAAATCATTCTCAATTCATATTTCAGCTCACTTGTTAAAAATATTACCAGAAGATATCCCAGAAAATTATGATAAAATCGAAGAAGATATGCTGAGAAGGTATTTTGAATATCTGCGAACTAGCGAGAAAACAACATTCATACATTGGAATATGCGAGATTGTACTTATGGGTTTCATGCGATAGAATTAAGAGGAAAGCTATTGTGTCCAGATGCGGTGTTTAGGTTACCCAATAAACGCAAGACAGACCTTTCCCGTCTATTCATCAAACTGTATGGGCAAGAGTCACAGTTTAAATTACTTATAGAGCGTAATTACCCGCTACCAAGAGGTTTCATGGATGGCGAAGAGGAAGCAGAAGCATTTGATAAGGGAGAGTATGTAAAACTCTATCAGTCCACAAGTGTAAAGACTGCCAATATGTCTAAACTATTAGACCTTGCCATCAACGGGGACTTAAAAACTAATGTTACGAGGCGGAGTATGTACGGCTTATCAGTTGACGACATTATTGCGACGATTAGGGACACATGGTATCTTAGCCTTACAATTTGGTTAATCAGCGTTTTAACAGCCGCTTTCATTATCAATCTAGTATTCAGACCATAGGCAAGATAGAAATAGTTGTGATTATCTGTGATTTTGTGTACAATCAAAACCAACCATGACGACCCCCTCCACAGAAAAGCAGAAGGAGGAGTCATGGTGAATAGCAATAAAAAGGTAAAGGCTGAAATTAGATGGACACCAGAGTCTGAAGGTGGAAGAAAAAAGGTGATGCCAGTGGGTATGCGTTATTGCCCCATAATAGTAGCAAAGCCTTTGGAGTCTACAGGTCCGACTTGGAGTGTGACAATTATTAATAAGAGCATAGACGGTTTGTCTTCAACTGCTGACTTATCGTTTACGTCACCTGATGCACCTCATGATACATTAATGGTTGGGTTAGAGTTTGATTTGTATGAAGGTCAGAACCTCGTAGCCTCGGGTAAGGTAGTGTCCTTATGTTGAAGATATGGATAGGAAATCATAGAATGGGGGTGCTAAATGTCAAAGAAAAACATGATTGCAGAAATACAAAAGGTCTTAGGGGCAGATGCACCTTCTATGACATTTATGCCTGAAGACCAAGTTAAACGACTGTATGACAAACATGTTGTAGCTGGTTATGTTATGTATGAAGAGATATCATTAGGTAGTTCTGCTGGTAATTTGCAGAAATGGATTGTAACAAGAAACACAGATTCTTATTATATGAAGGACAGGTCACAACCTACTTGCTTTGAGCCAGAAACAGAAGTATTTGGTTATAAACTTGCTATATTGTTGGGGGTTACAGCAGTGCCTCAGTGGTTAGAGAATATCCCCACTTTATCGTACCAGCCCGTTTCTGTAAGTAAGGATTACAGACTCGGAAGAAAAACATCTTCTTTATTCAAGTACATGAGAATAAAGGCGAGAGATAGAGGGTTCTCTTTAACACATGGAGCGTCGAGATACGATTTGGTGATATCAATGTTACCTGAGAAGGCACAATTGCCTCATGATACCATTTTGTACTTTGATTACATTATAATGAATCCCGACCGTCATCTCCGTAATCTGGAAGTCTTTTATGGTATCAAGGGGGAGATTACTGGCTTAGTCCCAGCTTATGATTTTGGTATGGGTATGTATTCTAGTAAAACATCTTTTGATGATGAGTTAGGAACGCAACCATATTTTCGTAGAGGGAGAGAGCAAGTTGACTTTCTTTTATCAAGAAACAAGCCTCATACCTTGATATTAAAGCATCACGGGTCATTGTTGCCCAATCTGTACCATAGTTTACCAAAATCATGAATGTAAGCTCAAAATCGCCAGTATAATAAGGGTCAGGAACAGATACCCACTTATCTTTAACAAAGTCTGAAAGCAACTTCACCCACGCTTTAGCATCTCTACCCCTGAGCTTCAGAATATCAGATAAATTTTCTTCATCCATTGCGACAATTCCATCAAAATCGTTCAAGTGGTGTCTTTCAAGTTTTGTCGCCTTCATTCCCGCATATGATATGCTGTAGGAATCCAAAACCTTTCTTGTTCCCTGATGAGGTGGCTTACCAATGTGATAGCCTGCAGTTCCACAGGAATCAATAATAATTTTCTCGCCTAATCCTTTTTGATTAACCATGTGCCTGAAGGTTGCTTCAGCCATTGGTGAACAGCAGATATTTCCCAAACATACAAACATTATTTTAATTTTCTATCACCCTCGCATCTTTATATCCAACCCTGCTCCACGAACAATCTATTGGTCTACAGTGAAAATAACATAAAGGTTTTGTTCACTTGCAATTTTCCAAAACGTCAATGAGTTCCTGAGCCAGCCCCAGCTATATTCAAAATCCTCTTCAGACATAGGTAAGCCGTACTCTTTTTCATCAATTGAATAATATTTTTTTCTGAAATTGCTCTCGTCAAGCTGTGTCAACGCCAAATAGATGTCTTTAACAACAGCAGGATTGTTTAGTGTAATGATATAGTCACCTTCATTTTCACCATCGCCATAAAGAACATGCTCTCCATAAATCAAGTGATTAAGCGGATAATCCCCATCCTTCTCGAATCGAAGTTTGCCCTTTGAAAAAGCACGATGCGTTGCATCCCAAGACTTATCATACTCAGCCGTATATTCTGTCTTTTCAGCAAAGAAAGTTTCTTCAATCTCATCTATAATATAATCCACAATCTCTGAGCGTTTCATAGATAGTAATATATCTTTTGTTTTTTCGTCAATGGCAAAAGTAACACCTAGACATCCCATTATAGTGCCTCCTCGTTTTACAGACGCTTATCTTACACGTCAGGGTCTGAGTCCAATGTGATAAAATAATCGTAAAACGGCATCAGAAATTTATATCCACTAACCAGACGGTCTACTAAGTCAGGAGAATACAATTCATCTCCATTCTGCTGACTATGAATGAGCGAAAAGGATTTCCTGTTATACCATGTGGCTACTGTGGGTGAAGGGGCTTCTTTCTTACGCTTGTACTCATCACCATCAAGGATGAACTCTTTCTGCGTTTCTAATGGTGCGATTAACTGTTCAAACTTCCGTGGGTCATGGTTAATACGCTCTCTGAATTTTGCCATCGTTGTAGCCTTTGCTTGATAATACCCCAAGCCGTAGCTCCATTCTTCAGGAGACAGGTCAAACCAAAACACAGGGGTAGATGTCCACTCTTCACTGGGTTTTTCAATGGAAAACCATAGGTTGCATCTATAAGGCTCTCCATCACGAATCCGACGAGCATCTTTGTAAATGCGTGAAACCTTATGGATAAAACCATACTTGTTATATTCCTTTGAGATTCGTTCAAATACATTTTTGCCTAATGCTTTCATAGGGTTTTGGAACGCCTTCTGGAATTCTTCTTTGTTTTCTTCAAACCAATCTTTTCTATTGTTTAACCTAAGATTCCACATGAAGTCTATCGTGCTTGGAGTAAAACCATTAAACATTATCATCAATCCCTCCATTGTACACGCAATTATATATCTAAAATCGACAACTGTCTAGTTTTTGACTCGAATTTGTATATATACTTAAACACATCATCAATACGATATAGTATACCATGCTTTTGGCACTCGCTACGAAAAAGAGTTGCAAGTTGCGAATGATTTGGACTGCGACACTCGTATCTATTGCTAAAGGCTTGAATATATCGTTGTTTCGTGTCAGGGAAATATTCATCTAGTTTTTGATAGAAATAATCCCTGCTTCCATCCCGCATAGTAGTGCCAAATCCAAAACACACAACTCCGCGCACCTTAGCCTGAATACAATAATCCAGTAGTCCACGCAAATTATCAACAGAGTCATTGATGAACGGAAGAATAGGACCAAGCCATACGACTGTAGGAATTTCAGCTTTCTGCATGATTTCAAGTACGGCAAAACGCTCAGCAGTAGTTGATACATCTGGTTCAATTATCCTGCACAAATCTTC
>Ga0123355_10011961_pt1 | contig 13412 bp, 11 predicted proteins | sample TergutEmb28metaG_3_FD_89872 | JGI IMG/M metagenome (GOLD analysis project Ga0123355, IMG submission 89872) | Embiratermes neotenicus P1 segment gut microbial communities from Petit-Saut dam, French Guiana - Emb289 P1 | ecosystem: Host-associated > Arthropoda: Insects > Digestive system > Gut ...
GAAACTCCAACACACATCGAACCAAGAACAATACGACCAATGTGGTAATTCAACAGAATAGTCGCAAGCTCCTGATAAGCCTGCAACACGGATACCACTCCAACCCAACCACACCGGAACTCCAACACACATCGAACTAAGAACAATACGACCAATGTGGTAATTCAACAGAATAGTCGCAAGCTCCTGATGATGGATGTATTAATGTCCGACACATGTTGGGCACATAAGAAGTTAAATAAAATAGCAAGTGACATCAAGTTGGTCTTTTATTCTTCAAGTACAATATATTCTACTGATACATTTAATAACACAGGAGGTTTTTAGATGCAAATAAAATATTTATGCCGTCGTCACGCTCGAATTTCTTCCGCTTTAATACGTTTGCAGCAGCTCACGGATTTGCATAATCTTGTACTGAATATCATACTGCTAGAGGAAATGCATGCCGTCGACCATGTGCGGCTGACCACTATCATCACTCTACATACCAGGACTCTGTCCACAATCCCGCATTCAACACGCAACAGAGCCTTTCGTGCCAGTTGACGTGAAAGGGTGGCCAGACAACGAGTGACTTTGGTCCGACAGAAACAGCTATTCTCAATCTAGCAAAGAAGCCTCCTCACGTATTCACCTAAAGACGGAAAAGACCCAACCACGAGTCAATCCTACGTGTAATATATCACCGTCAGAACCCTTTAAAATCAAAACATGTGTAGGATACAGTTCATACAACAGCAAATCTGGTATGAAACAGAAATCTCGTTAGTAACAGCGTCCATCGCAGTAGCCGGAATCATACCCAAGTAACCAGCAAAACATCTGGAATCATACCCAATTCACCAGCAAAATATCCGGAATCATAGCCAAATCAGCAGCAAAATATCCAGAATCATACCCAAGTCACCTGCAAAATATCCAAAATCATACCCAAGTCACCAGCAAAATATCCAGAATCATACCCAAGACAGAGGCAAAATGACTGAAGACACAGATCCTGGATGTCGAAAAACGCCAAGATATCCTGGACTCCCGATATCACACGATCAAATAATTTGTTGCATCCATCAGCGGGGTAAGATTTGCAACGTTCGCAGGCACACTCGGTGTCACGACTGAGCAACGGGTTGCACAATCGAGGAGTCACTGTTCCTTTCCCGGCAGGGAAGAGATTTTCTCTTCTACATAGCGTCCAGACCGGCTCTGGGGCCCACACTCAGCCTCATGTTCACTGGGGACTGCAGCGTTTATTGGCGGTAAAACGCCAGAAGTGTGAAGACGAACACTTGCTCCCATCTACACCCCGAGGCTAAGAACAAACTCCCTCATACCGTTTCAAGGGATTCCCCGAGAAGACTATACTGTTATTACCCGTCCTATCGACACCGAAGGCTCGTTCCTCACGGGCAAAGCGGCTGGAGTGTGAAGTTAACAACTCACACCATAGTCCAACATAGCTTTACTTCAGCACCCTCACACTACACACCTTAAGGCTGCAGTACTGAAGGTACTACGACTATACAATCATCGGCATATTATGCAAAATAACACATTCTGAAAAAAAAACACACGCACGCGCACGCGCGCGCGCACACACACATACACACACAAATTTTGCTAAGTTTCAAGGAGCGATACCACTTCCGCGATCACTGGGTGTGCATACAGGCCTAGGGCCCATGGGCAGACCACGTTGTCTAACACACTCTATCAACTGATGATGATTCTTCTGGGCAAATTGGAAAGAATGGGACAGCCAACAATCGCAGCATACTTCCAGTTACAATCCACGGAAACGCCTCGACGGACGGCCGGAAAGCGCTGAAATCCACTCAGCACAGTCGGTGGCCATGTCTAGAATCGCACCGGGCACCTCCGAAATGCAAGTCGAGGCAACGCCGCTTGAATCGAATTTCTCGGAACATAGATGGGAAAATTGCATAAATCAGGTCTTGCGTTAAAAAGATTGGCTAGAAAAGTTAAAAAAGGTTACGCTATCGTTGTGCAAGCTACGAAGGCGTATGGGAGGCAGTGAAGGCATGGCTCCAAGCACTCGTAACCTCGACGCCGGCTGGAGTGGCCAGCTTCACGTCTCCGCTACTATAAACCCCCCCCCCCCCCTCCAGGAAGGAGCTCTGTTATCTATTAAATACGTGGCTGGGTGGATCACAAAGCCGGTCTAGAAGTATCTGTTAAGGCAGCAATCTCTTAACCCTGCCGGGCATCGAACCATGATTCCTCGGTTGCCAAGTCCTGAATTCGATTATAATTACGACCTTTCAAAAAAAACGCCGATGAACTTTGGGTTTCCACAAATGCTGAGAATTTGTTAAGCGGCGGAGCGGCCGTCATTACTCCAGGATCTTCCATTATAAAGAGCTGGACACCGGTGCTCTTTGAGTTAGTTACAAATTATTCCGATTTAGCCCTCTACAGCGCACTGGTTGCGGCATCCCGTCCACCCTAATCCCATACTGCTTCGAGTTCTTGCTACAGAGGGTATCTGTACGTCGTATACTTCTCAGTATAAACAGTGACGATTCCTATCAGCAGCATGAACCGGTGGATCGTTGTAACGGAGCCACAATATCTTCTTAGACGGAGAAAGTGCATTTTTAAATACCATTCGGATGAATTTCACACCACAAAGGACTAACAGCGGTTAACAGAAGCCGGTGATCTCGCTGCGAAGTCCAAGTTCTGATTGCACAGCACTCAAGCAGCCTGAAAACTGCAGTGTCTGAAACAATGCCTAAAACTACCTGATCAGACACGGTGTAACACAGAAAGGTATGATTACCGCTCCTAATGACAGTCACAACTGAGTCAAGTGTCGAACTAACAAGCAGCTGTGACCTCAAATTACGAACACTTTGTTTTCGTCTTGTTCAACGCTACACACTTTCACGATAAGCGAAGGAATATGATGAGGATTATGTTAATGACAATGATGATAATAATGATAACAGTAACAGATAAGCCGAAAATCAGGCAAAGAACATGAAATAAGTCGAGACCGCCTCGTTCCATAATTTTACGCGCGAAATATGTGTTCTTGTAGCCTCACCTGATTGGTACTTGGAAGATGCCAGGTTGGAATGTGGACCGCTTCACCAGGTATCCTAACTTGAAACGTTCTGTCGTTTTCCTCAGCTCCTCCAGACATAAACCGGGAAGTACCACCTTTCGAAGTCTCCAACCATCCTACAATGGCCACTACATAATATGTAGTCTCTGAGATACTGACCTCATCAAATAAAAAAGATAGGATTGTCGTTGCCTCAATTTAGAGCTATGCAGCCTAACCTCTGCTGTTAAAACACAGTCGTTTTAAATGAGTCATCTTGTACGTGACTGCCGGCCGGCACAACGTCGAGGCGGTCACCTGCAACTTTCTGCATCTGTTTGTTACTTTTTGCTGACGCAATTGCCGCCCGAGACCAAAGCAAACGAGTTGTTGTTTACTTACATCCTGACCTGTCCCACGGCAACGTGAGGTGGGCCGCTGTACCAAGTTCGTATGCATTTGTCCCATATATATAAAACAAGTTTTATTGTTGATGGGACGAGAACAAGGGTAAACAACCTGCCAAAAATACCTCCAACGAACTAAGAAGTCACCATAAAGGAAATAATTTCGGTAGTTTTTTCGTCCGTTGGAGACAACGCTGAACAACGAAGTGTCTGAATAGTGTGGGCACGACACCTGACGAGATGTGCACCCTGGTATCTGCCGAATTACACACAATGAGTGAAGGTAGGTCTTCAGGACTTGCCGCTATCAATCAAATCAATGACAAATCCTTTGCTGTGGGAAACACCCCGAGTGACGTTTCGCAATCCAAGAATCACATGCAGTGCCTTGGGATGTTAAACCACCAGTTCGATGGCACGACCGTTACAGAGTCTTTTTTCCTTCAGGCTCTAACTTAAAAACATCAAGTTATCGGTCCTATGTACACTGTCAAAGGACAGCAAATTTTGGCGACGTGAGAGGGAAGATTCAAAGACGAAACTTCAAAACGGGTAATGGCCGCGGCGTGAGAAACCCTTATCAGTGTCCACCAACACTTTATTCACGCTGTACATAATTTTCCTCTTGCGGTGTAATACCTGTACCCCAGTGGTACAAAGACAAATGCTTCAGGTTCCACTACGAGCGATGCGGGGAGGCAATCAATTTCGTAGTACCTGTTAAGCAGAAATCGTGACATGGTTATGCGACGTATGAAATGGCGTGGGGAAGCAGCTGTGTTGTAACTATCAATGTGCGTCTGTAATGTTCCCGATTTGGAAATGCAATATGAACCAAGTGGGCTGATCATCCTGCCTTACTCGTCTCGAAAGAACGGAGTTAACTGTCCGGCAGCATACGCCACCAATTGTGGCACTGAATCTAACCAAATGCGGTGTTCACTCCGTGAAGTCTAAAGGCAACATAGCTCTATCATGGAAGTGTCACGTTTTGCTCTCAGTTCCGAGTTTTCTCATTTCTGGAAATACTCGTTTCAGTCCGAGATTGTCAACAACAGATGACAGTGAAAGTCCAAAAGCAGTCGATGGTTACTCACGTGTTGTTATCGAACATGGACACCGTCCTTAACAAACATTTCCACTGTTTCCCATTAAAAACCGGTTAACTACAATACACACACAAACACCCTATTTAACTAGCACAGTGGCTGTTGACAGTCGGAGCTCACCTCATGCTTTGTATATTCGTTCATTCTTCGCGGAACAATACATCCAATACAGGCTCTGAGATTTGTACTAAGAGCACACAGTTTTTGAATAAAAATATAAAATCGGAGGATACCGTTTCATCCAACCGGCCGCGCGATCTAAGGCGTAGTTTGCAGCCACTTGATTGCTGGGATCGAAGGTTCGAATCCCGCTGAGGGCATGGATGTTCGTTTCTTGTGCTTATTGTGTGCTGTGTAGGTAGCGGCCTGTGTTACTGGCTGATCGCTCGTTCAGAGGGGTCTTAGGCCCTGGTTGGGCTGATGCTCCACAAAGAAAAAACGTTTTCTTTCTTTCTTTCTTTCTAAGTCTGACCTCTTCTACCTACTTTTGTTGGTGCACAAAATTACTGTAGCACCTGAGTACACTCAATGACATACACTCGGTATGATTCCGCCGGACGAGGGATCGGTCCGTCGCAGAGACCTCTACCTGACAAAACACAAAACTCACGACAGACATCCACGCCCCCGGCGGGTTTCGAACCCGCAATCCCAGCAAGCGAGAGGCCACAAACCCACGTATTAGACCTGGCGGCCACTGGGACCGGCAGACGTGATCACTGCTACTAATTATTGCCGCCAAACCTCAAATGTAAGTTTGCTATTATACACGTACTTTCACTAAATACTAATACATACTCAATTACGAATAACAACGTAATATTAAAATGATATTTTCAATTTGCAAATTTAATTTCATAATCACTCTTCAACTAAAAGTCACCCAGCATGCTCTGCCAAGATCACGGCACGCCGGATCACAACCACCGCTCCGAGATCCATCCTCACATTGTGCGGTACACCTAAGCAAAAACAAGGTACTCCTGTATCAGAGGTTGTCAGCATTTTTCTCACAAGTGCCAAGCACATCACAAGAAGAAATAAAGGCGAGCAGGTTTGCCGGCATGAATACCTCTTGATGTGGAGAGTCTTAACCTCACTATGTACCTGCTTAAAAGTACATTTACATAACAACATGCAGTAGTGACACAAACATTTGTCAATGAACAGTAGTAGACAAAGGGACAACGCATTAACAATAATGTGACATACTGACGTCACTTTCCGTTTGACGCGAAACTTATTAGCTCCCATTTGTTAAACATTTTAATATTAGTTTCACCGTGAACCTTACAGATTTGGCTCCGTACAGATCTGTTGTATGTCCTCGTGCGTATTTATCACGCTGCTTATCCTGCACCAGTCGATTTCACGAGAATTAAACGGCCCCACCGTCTAAACAATTCCGTAAGCACAAAATTATTGGGCATAGGCACGAATAATTTCCACTTCAATCGTTTCAACCAATGGCAACCCATTGCCCGCCTAATGCACGTACCAGCTAAAAGCCGTGCATATTGCCCACATGTGTAACATGTCTAATAGCAATGGGGAAGGGAGGGAGGGCAAAATCGACCACAGGTATTAGGACCTGTAGCTGACGAAGGAGTCTAAGTCCGAGAGAGGGGAAGATTGGTTTCAACCAGCCCTTAATACACATACAACCTTTCCCAATTCTCACCCTACTTTTTTGCCCCTCTTCTATATCAGTCGCCCCCAAAAAAACTATTCTTAGATATAAACAATTGTGGGACATCTGTTCTCCAATAGCCCCCCTCCCCCATCTTACGCCTACACAAGTACCGGGGTGCTGATAAGTCCTTAGCCTGACCAGGAAGGAAACAAGCTCGGAAGCATGTCAGAGACGCGCGCGATTTCAACAACATCGTGACATGAGCTGTCATCAAGTTTTTTTTTTTTCCTTGCAAGGAAAGGCACCGAAGGAAATTCAAGCCATCCTGACAGAAACATGTGCCTGTTTCCTTCCTGGTCGGGCTAAGGACTTATCAGCACCCCTGTATATTTTACACCATTCTCACAATTAGCACCGGGTTTTTCCTAAGCGCTGCAGTCAACTGATCGCTGTTTGAAGGGCAGACGGAACACATCGGCCTGCAGGGCTCAAGGTGACACTTCACAGGCCCACACAATTCACATTGGGTTCGTCTTCATTGGGTTAAAATAACAGGGAAGGCTTAACGCAATCCTCAGTAGTGTGTACGCTACAGATCTGCAGGGCGGACACGAACACCAGATTACAAACCTACGAACGGCCAGGAACGTAATTTCATTTTCAGTGCTCAATACACTGAATTCTGTGGCTTGGAGGGAGGATCGGCTGTTCGTTTAGCAGCAGACCACCTGAATCAGGGATACGACTCCGTCAACGGCTACAGATGAAAATGTGTCGAGGGAACGTACATGCGACGTGACGTCAACTAAGGCCCAAGGCACACATTTTCAACTGCAATGTCATTCAACTAAGAAACCTTAACGAGGAAACCGAATAGCGAAGTTCATTCACAATTTTGCTTAACCTTTTGGCGATGAATTTGGACATTTAAATTTTAGCACACACTTTGCGTAAAAAGTGATTACTTTATAAACAAAAAAGACAGGCAATGTACGTATTACGTAACATTAAGGCATGTTTGTACAACAATTGTTGCTGTATAAAAGAAATCAGTATTACATATTCCAACAGCGTGTTTGTAGCCTTAGGTACCCCGCGTGAAATGCGCATGCGATATTCTGTAATCTGTTGCCTGTCCGGCTTTACTGTATTCTTCCACACTATCTCATAAACGGTACGATTTTCGGGGGAATCAAGTCTGAAACACTTCGCATTCTTACAAGAAATTATTAATATATGATCAAAAATGTACGTTGGTCTTCGTGTAAAGTACCCGTCATTCTTGTCTGATTTTAACAAAACCTGAATTTTCACGTCAGATCTTCGAAAAAATATTCAAATAAAAAATTGCACGAAAATCCGTCTTGTGGGAGCCGAGGTGTTGCGTTCGGACAAGACAGGCGGACAGACAGACATGGTGAAGCTGAAAGTCGCATTTCGCAACTTTACGAATGCGCCTAAACACGGCATTCTGTGCAGATAACAACGCACACTGTGCAGCACGTCTCAATATATTATGAAGGGGGGGGGGGGGGGAAAATCAGAATTTCATAATTTGAAAGGAAAAATCAACCAGTATCAGACAGACCCTGCCCGTTGCAAAATACGACCCAGTAACGAACTATTCTTTCGACGTTTCCACAACTTGGAAACTCTTTGGCACTGTGCAAATGGTTCTGGCCCACAACATCCGTGAGATAGATGACATGACAATCACGTTAGAGCTCCCGATTAGTTGAATCACTGAGTGACCAGAAACTCCACTCCGGGTAGACCTCGAAACTAGCTCTGTCATAATGGTTGCAATGGCCCCAGCGGGCACCGTGCTATCTCCACGGCAGATGTACAAAAAGCACGGTAGCTTTACCTTCACGATCTGCACGCCTTTATGGAGTGGTTTTTCTGTCGGCTCTTCAATACTCCGAAGACAGGCGCTCAGAAATTAGCGTGAAAGTATTCTTCTGTCCAGCGCTTCCAGATATCCGACAGGGCATTACTTCGTTTGAAGGTCAGTGTCCTGACAGCGAGTGTCAAATATGCACACCGACTGGGAATACCGTAGAACTCAGGGCTACTCTGTCCGCCCTAAGCACCATACAGATAGGCGAAAGATCAAATCAGGGTCCCTGCGATGACAGGCCGGCGACCAACCGCCTGACCTTCAACGAAATTAAAAATATACAGTAGCTCAGTTCCTTCGTTACACAGCGAACGGTCAGGATATAGACCAATAGGTTAACGTTATTTACATCCTCAGTGTTAAGTGTGAAAATCGAACGCAATTAATACGCTGTGTGGGCAGAATGAAGAGATCTTTTATGTTACAACAGGTGGTATATACAGTTACCATTGTGCTTTATAAGATTACATACCAAAATTTTAAGTGGAACTTCACACCGACCCCTCGCATTTTAAATTCCGTTTTCACTGAAAAAAAGTTCATGTTTTACACCAATACACAGATTTTAACCAAACGATGTTTTAGGAATGACCAGAAAAATTCCCAGGCCTAAAAAGAAGACGCGTACGGGAGAGGTTTTGGGATGTCTTAGCAACATTCAACTGGTACGTAAAAGAAAATTACGAGCTTTGTTCAAAACAGGTTGTTGCCGGATGCAGAATCGAACCCGGGACTCCCAAAATTCGAGGAAATAAAATTAGTGTTTACGTGTAACTTTTAGCGGGCCGGGATAGCTCAGTCAGTATAGCGAATCGCTACGGACTGGACAGTCCGGGGATCGAAACCCGGTGGGGGCGAGATTTTCCGCACCCGTCCAGACCGGCCCTGGGGCCCACTCAGCCTCCTTTACAATGGTCTTTTCCGGGGGTAAAGCGGCCGGGGCGTGGCGTTGACCACCCACCCCCAACTAGCGCCGAGGTTAAAGAACGGGCAGGGCTACACCTCTACTCCCTTTCTGGGCCTTTGTGGCCTCTTTTAGGTTGAACATTAACTTTACCTTTACGTGTAACGTTTCTGCTCACGCGACGCCGTGCGCCGGCGGAACACATGATCAGCTTATCAGAAGCAACCATTACTGCCAACACTTTGCTCCTGGTAACTAAGATGGTATGTATTTAGAACATTAGAAAGCGAAGATGTTTGCTTGGAGATGGTTGCCTCGGATACATAACCCCCAGTTTCGACAGAGAGAAAAGAAGACAGAGAATTCCAAGGTCACAAGCACCTAACTGTGTCTTTCATTTCCAAACTCTTGTTTTTCTGTCATATGTAACTAACCAGGAGAGATGGGAACGTTAAAAATAGACCGCCATCTAAACAATGGGGAAGGTCCGGGTAGCATTCTTCTAGACGTTCAAGTTACGAAACTCATCCTTGTTCAATTAGCTCGTAGACCAGGAAAGCTGTTTCGTTTCCTGAAATGCCCGTCCAGCTCTGAACAATCCAGCACCAGTCGCTTTCAAAACTCACCATAAGAATTTGAATGTACGCTTAATTTAACACGGTATTCAAAGTTCCGCTAACATACCCTTTTGTAACCAGAGCTGAACAACAGATTGGAAGGATTTCTTTTTACATATCTGAAAACAGTACCAAAAGGACCTGTCAACCTGATTTTATAAACACGACAGTTTTACACAAAACCTTTAGAGATGCTTACAGTCTCTAAAATTCCAAAACGATTCATTTGTCAACAATCATTAACGCAAAGAAACCAATCTTCATGTCATTTCATTTTGCGTTTTGGATAAAAACTTTCTCATAAGCCTTCACTGATACGACAGTAACGCACATGCATAAAAAAATACGCAGTACCGCCATAACGTAAGCATGTCTGTCTGTCTGTCTGTCTACCCTACCAACCTACCTAAGTAACAACTCCGTGGAACACAGTCCTTCTTGCGAAGCTTAACTGATCCTTAGCTACCCAAGAAATTCCCCGCATTTAATGAGAGCAGGAGGTTCATTACCGCACTCTCAACAGTCTGCCACCTGTTCCTATCCTCGGCCAAATCAATCCAGTCCATGCCCCCATCGCACTCCCTGAAAATTCATCTTAATGTTATCATCCCAACTACGCTTGGGTGTTCCAAGTGGTCTTTTCCTTCCGGTTGTCCCACGAATACCATGTATGCATCTGCTATCTCCCCCATACGTGCTACATGCCGAGCCAATCTCATGCTTCTCGATTTGATCACCCGAATAATATTTGGTGAGGAGTACAGATCATAAGATTCCAAGTTGCCACTACATGCTTCTCATGTAGCCCTCCCAACTTAAATTTAGTAGTAACCAATTTCATGTTTTGTTTACATGTAAAATAACCACTGCCACCGGGTGGCAACCCAATTGCAGTAAATAAATATTATTATAAAACTCCTCTTCACTCCCCTATCACCTCGTCGCTCGTAGGCCCAAATACCTTCCTCATCTGCTTATTCTCGAACATTCTCTGCCTACTTTCCTACTTAGTGTGAGAGACCAAGTTTCACACCCGTACAAAACAACGGTTCATCCTCACAGTGTATTAAAGCCGTTTCGTCACGGAAGAAGGCTCTAGAACCGTCTTCGGGTGTACAGAAAGACACCGGCAAACCCATTCTGTTGGACATATCGGGACAGCCATTCTGACGTCAGGACCAGAACAGTCTGTCTGATCCTATGATGCTGGAAACGCAACTACGTTCACATCCAGACCGCCATGGTGATGGTCGGGAAGGCCCGAAGCAGCATTCAGAACTAACGTTGTTACAATGGCGCTGAAAAAACATTAAACTCTGAACTACTGCTTGATTTAAACAGAGAAATGTTGGAATAGCACAACCTATGGTACGTTAAACACACCAAGACTTTGTTTTACGCCTTTTGGTTCCACGCCCCCTTAACAATTTACACCCCTTCTTAAGTTATGCCCTCTCCATTTTCGGTTTAACGCCCTATGTATGTTTTATCTGAATTTATTTAAGTCTTTTGCATGGGAATTATCATATTTATTTATGCCTTTCTGATTTACCTCCCACGTTTTCAAGTACACCAACAGGGCGCAAAACAAAGTCGTGGTGTACTGGAAGGCCCGAGACACAAGTCGACTTCAGGTAAGGACATTTGCCTCGCGACCGAGATCCGACATCAAAACGTACCGCCATTGTACCCAGCACCATCGACTGGTGACATATGTTGCTAAGCGTAAAGGGAAACGTCGCCCTTGTCCGTGGACATTAAAATCACGACATGACGGCGCATCGGACAAAGCTCAGCACATTCTAGGCGTATGAGGGTGTGAGGTTGGCTTACACGATCCACCTTGGGACAGCGTCATCCATGTCATACCATGAAGAGCTGTGTTGTGTCTCAGTAGATATAGAAGTGCTGACGACAATAAAATCCTACGAAACTGTCGGCAATCGGACTCCGGTCAACAAACCTTACGTCATTAACACCAACCGAAACGAAGTGCTACCGGTGAAGGTACCTGACAACCCCTACATCCCGTTTCATGGAAGAGGCAATTCTATCGGGATAAATACGATACAAGCTGTAAAACCGAGCTACGTTCCAGCTGCAGCAGTGACGATAATGAAGAAACTGCTGATGAAATGACCTCTCAGGGACAGAGGTCGGGTCACATTCCAGCTTCAGTGGGTTTAAAAAGATGTTAAAACATGGCCGACCAGAAGATAATACTGGCAGCACCGAAGCCGCCAGTTTTCCGTGTTATTCGTAAAATCTGCGAGGCTGGACACGCTGATTTGGGAGGGGGGGGGCACTACTTCTGGCAGTCGTTTACTTCCGCTGTCCGAATACCTGAAACACACTTTACCATAACCTTTAACATTATACTGCAATTAATGTCTCCGTCCCCTAACCAACTACGTACCTACGTATCTTACATCGTCACGGAATGCAAATACACATTACCGTTTTTTCTCCTACACAAAATAAGCCTTCCGGTCCACTGTGATTCTGAAGGAACAAGAGACACTTCTTTCAGGGTCCTTGGAAGACCAGTCCGTCGCCAAGACATCTTTGCATCGCTGTCGACAAACAAAATCCCGTCTACAAAGTGGATTCAAATCTACAATCCCAGCCGCAATCTGCCAGCGCTAAAGACAGTACGCAAGGCTATTGGTAACGGCAGACTCTCATCCAACAGCCACAATGGCCACGTGAACTGCTGTACGCAACCAAACGCAACCGACGGCGCCCACTGGCAGCGAACGCACCTGTAAGTCTATTATTATGTAAAATTACAGTACATTTGCATAGTATCTTTCAACGGCTATTAAAGCATTTAAGATCTTTTTAAAAGTCTTAATGTCTTTCTTTGGGTGCTGCTGGATGCATAATGAATTATAAATAATTATGGATTCATTTACAACAGTGACAAGTGTCAACCGTCAGTAGAATTCAATCAGCTGTGACCAATGGGAAAGCGTCGTTCATTCACTGCGGAGACGCTACGGTACGAAGCTATTTATACAACATTACGGAGTTCACAATTTCCATCTGTATAGATACTATCTGGAATTGGACTAACCGTAGCGAACAGCGTCGCACTGTTTATAGCCAAGTGACGGAATGTTCAGTACCACGGAGAAGTGATGGGCACCAGTTATTTACTTGCTCGACAACACCAGGCAGTGGCGCATATTGCTGTGATGTCCTTAACAGCGAGAAGCGTCAGACGTTACTGGTCAATCAGAAAGCGGCAAACACAGCAAAGAACACTCCACAACATCGCATGGCATTTGGCATCATCTCATTTTGCAGCACGAGTTATTGCTATGGGAGCAATATTACTAGCACAATCATAACTGTACTGTACTGTACTGTACTGTACTGTACTGTACACAGTACTCTCTTGCTTCTGTACACAGTACTCTTGCTTGGGTGTTTTTACCTTCCGTACATGTTGTAAAATTCTATTTTGACTAGTGTGTTTTGTTGCTAGTTTTAAGTTGTCTTTTGTGTAACTGTTACTGGTTAACCGTGTGTATTGTTGTAACTGTCTTGTGTGTGTTGTTATCTTATGTGTATTTGTTGTACTACGACTACGTGTGTATTGCTGTGTTTACTTTAGATGGCCGACTACTGGCTAGAAGTCAGTATCCGGAAGGTCCTGCGACCGGCCACCTCGACACAGGTTTTTCTTGGTTTCCCTGTGCCTAAAAGCAAATGCTGAGACGGTTCCCAAGATTCCAAGTTGCCACTACATGCTTCTCATGTAGCCCTC
>Ga0123355_10011962_pt1 | contig 13412 bp, 20 predicted proteins | sample TergutEmb28metaG_3_FD_89872 | JGI IMG/M metagenome (GOLD analysis project Ga0123355, IMG submission 89872) | Embiratermes neotenicus P1 segment gut microbial communities from Petit-Saut dam, French Guiana - Emb289 P1 | ecosystem: Host-associated > Arthropoda: Insects > Digestive system > Gut ...
AAACATCTCCCGAGCTTCGCGCAGATCAACCCGGATTTTCAACCTCCGCGCGCAGTCTTGAACAAACTGATGGTGTGGTCGTACGCAGCGGGTTTGGGTCTGCGCGCGGCGGTCCCGGTACGTGATACGTTACAGGTCTTCATGACAGGGCTGCCCGTGCAGGGCCCGATCCGTTTCGCGAAGGGTTTGGCCGAGGGTGTTACACCGAAAGGCTTTGCTTTCGCGCGCGAACAAGGAGCGTTGCTGGGTCGGCATACAATCGGTGATTTATACGGGGATATTTTTCAAGAAATCGATCCCGGATCAAGCACCGACCGATTAACGACGCTCGCAAATAAGTTACTAAGTCCCTCGCGTTGGGGGCATAACATCGGGCGATCGATCGTGTTTAATGGGGAGTATCACAGTGCGCTGGACGCGGTGAGCGCGTATCGAGAGGGAGCGGCTTCGTGGGAAGATTTAATGAAGCAGGGCAATACGAGTTTGTGGTGGACCGATAAACCGTTTCAGGACCGGATTAGGGGACAGCTTGAAGATAAAGGGTTTACGAACGAGGAGATTGCCCGAAACATTTCAACCGAAACGCTCGACTTGACCTTGTGGCCGTACCGACGTGGGATGCAGCCCGCGGCGCTAAGAACGGGTGCGGGGCGTATTTTCGGTCAATTCGGTATGTGGCCGATGAATTATTTAGACTTCATTAAACGAGGAGCGTTCAAAGTGCGTGAACACCCAGGCACCGCGCTGGGTGCGATAGCAAGCTGGGCGGCTGTCAATTACACCGGCACCGCAGTCATGAACAAGGTGCTGGGAGCAGATGCTGGTAAGTGGACATGGGTTAGTCCCGCCGCGATCGATATGAGTCCGCACGCGCGCCTTATTGAGGATTTAGCAATGGGGATGAAAGACAACCCCGATGGGAGAGATGCACGTCGGCGCGTGTTAGAGTACCCGCTCGACTTCTTCCCAACAAGCGTGGAGGCTGGTAATATCTACCGAGCGTTGGAGGCGGATGAACCGTTTTTTGATGGGGATGGACATCCCTCCCAATCGTGGTTGAGAGTGATGGGATTTACTCCGTTGAAAGATGTACCGGAACGGGATCTCGAAGACTGGTTCTTATACCAAGGAGGGTTTACCCGTACTAAAGACGGGTCAATTGGACGGACGTTGCAAGAACGAGAACGCACCCCACCACAATAGTTAAGGAGGAAACAACATGGGAATGAAACCAAGATTGAACGATCCAAACAAACAAATCGATCCCAAACTCTGTACGGCTCCGCGGCCCGAGAGCGCGCCGGAAAGTTACACGCGCTTGGAACCGTTTACTGTGACTAAACGTGAGATATTGGACAACCAATCAATTCCAGGGGTCGTAACATGCCCGCGTCATTACGCTGGCTCTGAGGGCCGTAACCCGAAGGGGAAGAATGAGTAAGTTCCTCTTAATGAGCTTGAAAGGCGACGGGCTTGGCTTCGCGCTCCGGTTGAAGGCTGCCGGGCACGAAGTCAAGGCCCGGATTGTGGGGCGCAATGAGCGAGCGAACTACGACGGACTTATTGAGAAGGTCGAAAAATGGGATGATGGACTTGACAAAGACACAATCGTCCTGTTTGATAGCACTGGTGGGGGAGTTACTGCTGATCGGCTCCGAGCCCGTGGCTATAGTGTTTTCCTCGGAAGTGTATTCGCAGATAATCTTGAACTGGATCGCGAACTAGCTTTCGACTTAATGGAGCAGGTGGGTATTAAAACCCCACAGTATAAAACGTTCTATGACTGGCACTCGGGCAAGGAATATGCTCGAAGGAGAGGGGGCAAGCTCGTTTTCAAGCCTACCGGGAAGATGAGCGATGATAAGGGGCTTGGGTCGTACTGTGGGTCGGATACGAAAGACCTCGAGACGATGATAGACTACTTCGAGAGTGTTGCAAAACACAAGCCCGAATTTATCCTGCAGGAGTTCGTAGAGGGGGTATGTGTGAGCACCGAAGGTTGGTTTAATGGGCGTGAGTGGATGGAGCCATTCAACCACACGGTCGAACACAAGCAGATCATGAACGACGATCTCGGTCCAAGCACGGGGTGTGCATTTAACGTGGTCTGGGCTGCGCGGGACACGAACCGTATTATTGATGAAGGGATCCGCTTGATGGAGCCGATCCTTAAAGAATACCGTTATATTGGACCGATTGATCTGAATACCGTCGTAAACGAGGATGGGGTCTGGGCTTTGGAGTTTACACCTCGTTTGGGATATGATGCGTTCCCCGCTCTGCTCGAGTTGGTCGATGAAGATATCGGTGAAGTTGTAGCGAAAATGGCACGCGGGGAACAACCCGACCAAATTTTGCTCAAGTCGGGATTTGCGAGTGCTTTGCGTGTTACAATCCCTCCTCACCCGTCTGAAGAATTTACCCATCCTGGAGGGGTGCCGATTCAAGGGTTAACGCGTTCGGACCGCCCGCATTTGTACTTTTTCGAGGTTATGCTCGATCACGTCGACCGGCTCGTGAGCGCGAAAGGCGGTGGAGCGATTGCTGCGGTAACGGGATGGGGAGAAAATATTCATGAATCGTTTGAAGGACCGTATGAAATCGCGAAACGGCTCCGCATACCAGAAAAACAGTACAGAACCGACGCGGTGAAGGTGTTGAGTACCGATCACGCGGAGCTTTACCGTCAACTGGCCGTTGGTCATAACCAATTACACTTTGTTGGAGGTAATCCATGAGAAAGCTCCTCGGTTTACTGTTGTTGTTACTGCCCTGCGGAGCGTGTGCGCCGATGTTGGGTGCACACGTCCACAAGTTCAGTTACGCGGGCACTGATTTCGTTAAATGTACCGTCATCGTTGATCCGAGCCAACATGCGTTGGCTGAGCAGAGTTTGCAGGTGTGTCGGGACGCGATTGGGGTTCCTCAAGGTCCGACTCCTGCACGACGCCCGTGACCTCTTGATGTTCGAGTTGACGGTAACTCTGTCCTTCGAGTTCGACATCATGTCCGGCGTGTTTGTTAAAGAAGACCAAATCTCCGCGTTTTATTTCTTCCTGCAGGAGTGGGTCCGAGCCGACTGCAACGACAACCCCCTGTGTGGGCATAGGGCGGTTTTCCTGCTCGACAACAATCTCCAGCCCCGCGTTCCGTGCACGCTCTTCAAGACTGAGCGTTGTAACGATCGGTTGGACCAACAAACGTGCTCCTAACGGTTTGTATTTCATTTGACGTTCTTCCTCCAAGGCTGGCGTGGCAGTGCTTTTATAATGGACTTTTTCTCCGAGAACTGGGTAGTGTTCTCAGTTAACGTAATGAATTCAATCGAACCATCAACTCCCTTTATCTGCGCGTATTTTTCTTCATACCGTTCCCACCCTCCTTCATCCGTCTCAAACAACGATGCGCTGTCAATAAGTCCTACGACCAAAAACGGTTTATCGTTGTGCATGATCTCTTTGCCCAGCGTTAGTGTTAACACCACAAGCCTCCAGTCGGTTTACAACTTGGCTTTCACCACCTTTGAACGGCCAGTGAGAGTCGATACTTTCTACCACCCCCGTCGCCGACAATATGTGTAGTTCTCGTAGTTCGAGTCCGTTTTCTTGCACCATCCCCAGCGCGTGGAGTTTTAAGTCGGGCCGTTCGCGCTTTAAGTTGATCGCGATCCGCGCGCGGATGAACGGATCGCTGGTGTAGTCTGTGGCGAGCATACGAGGTAGGCCAATCCAACTTATTCTGTTGTCCTTAATCCCTTCCTCCAAACATCGACACCACCCAACGATGTCAGCGTGTCGGGCCTGTGGGACGAACATCCATTCAGTCTCGCGGAAGTGGAAGTAATACTCGTCCAAAAATGCGATCGACATACACAACGTGTCCTGCCACGGGTTGTCTGGAAAATCGGGCAAGACCGCGACCTGCGGTTCGAGGATCGCGATCTTATCGCGCAGGTACTTAAAATCCTTGACTCCCTCATACGCGCCGTTGTCGAGGATAATGTGGTCTCCCTCAAGTTTACGGTCTTTGTAAAAATCCCAATACCACGGGTCCGTTTCTTGTGCTAAGCACAAGTGGTGCTTACTGAGTTTTGCGAGCTCGAGCTTGTCGAGCGGGGGGAGTATACAGAAGTCCACGTTTTATCCTCCTTGATCAATCTTCGGTACTTCCATAACAGCGACGTGCTGACCCCAGCCAGTTCAGCCACCTCGCGTAGGTTACCGAATAACACGACGCGCTGGTCGAGCCGAAACAACTTCCGCGTTTGATTCGCGTTGTTGTTATCACCTCCCCTCGTCCGGCGGTCGATGCCGCGTTCGATTAAGTGGTGACGAATCGCGTGGGGCGAACACCCCAACCGGGCTCCGATTTTCTTCAGTGATAAATGTTGGTCGATATACAGAACCGTGAGCATTTCCCTTTCATCAGTAAAACCCGCGTGGCGCGCGAAGTCATCCCAGTTTTTGTCAAACCGTTCCTGTTCGTTCTTCATGTTGTTGTCACCTCGTAATAATGTCCGATATTGTCGACGTGCTCGGTAATGAGGTTAGCCTCCTTCAGAGATTGGACTACAGTTCGAAGTTCAGCCGCGCTTATACGCCCAGACATTTTGCGGACCAAATCACTATGCGGCATTGGGCTGTGGTTGGTTATGTGGCGTAAAACTTGTTCGTTAAACTCTCCCACCGGTGATTTGAACAGTTGTTTGAGCATTTCGGGTAGGAACTGTTCAAGCCAGCGGAGTAAGTGTAATGCTGTGGTAAAACACTCATCACACAATTCGAGCGTGCCGTGTGAACTGAAGTGCAGACAGATCGCGAGCCGTTTGACGTGGTCCGGTTTACGATTGTGGTAGGTGGCGAGCAGTTCATGCTCGGGGTTGTCACTATCATGTTGATGATCGGTCCGGTACCAGTCAATATAGTGTTGTAACGCGGAATTGGAAAATTTTATCTGACCTTCATACTGTAAAAGTTCGTGCATGTGGTCGACGAGCTTGTCGCGGAGATTTGGATCACTAATCTTCGGGATTGGCTCGATCCGCGTGCGGGTTGTCTGCACTACGAGCAAATTGCGCGCGATGAACCCTCCTCCGAAACTATCTTCCGGCGTAGCACGCACGAACCAATCTAAGGTCGAACACATCAACGAGCTGATCGCGATGTTGTGTAGGACGGTTTGGCCACGCCCGATCGTGCCAGACTCCCACGTGTTTGGACAATCCATAAAACGCGTGATTAACTGGATCAGGCCTTCGTTGTATTGTTTTTTGTTGATGAACACAGTCAGTTCAGGCGCGTAGATTAACCCCACCGCGTTATTCTTCATCGCATCAATGAGCGCTTCGGGAGTCAACTTTTCACTGTAAACTTTCACTGCCTCCGTTTGTTGTAGTAGTTCGACCACAATGTTTGTCGCCGACGTTTTCTTAATACCCGACGGACCCAGAATAACAACCCCGAGAGTAGGATAAACGCGGTAGATACCCATATCAAACCAAACTTTGCGATTAAGACAAGCTCCAATGCCACACAAACACCCAAACACATGATACGCCAGTGGAGCTTCACTATGTTTTGTATACTCGATGTAGTCTCCCAATAAACCTCGCGTGGGCAAGATCCGCGCGAGTTCGAGTTCGAGTTCGAGTGCATGCGGTTTTAACTCTCCATTCGTTTGATGTGCGTGTCCGTTTGGTTTGGACGGGTTTAGGTACTCGTCGAGTTGTTCCGGTGAAAGGTCAAACGCATAACACACGAGCTGCCGGACGTTTTCACGTTCGGTCGGTTTGAAGCTGCGCGGAAAGCTCTTCAACCAATCAACAACCCCGTTAAACAGTTCAGAGTTCCTATTCAACTTCCCTTGTAACAGTTGTTTGAACGTCTCGAACTGTTCGAGTTGGCTCCGCGTCCATCTCTCTGATGAACTTGTCAAGGCTCTTTAGTTCTCCCCAGTTGTGTCCGTACTTACGTTCGGTTGGTATCGACCAGTTGTCGAGTTCGGGTAACGGGGCTTCCATAGCGCTACACACCACTTCATCAACTCGGGCGGCGTGTACCGCATCAAATTGGCAGACAACAGAATCATGAACCGTGAATAACAAGCGGCCGTTGAAAGGCCGAAGTAAACCAGGAAGTGTCCGTATTGCATTTCGGATGAGCACATCAACCGCAACGCTCTGTCCAGGGAACGCAAGTATTTCATTTCGGGCTGCTTTAGGATTCGGGAATCTACGAATGCGTCCAAACGGGGAGAGTAAATACCCCTGTCGGGCTGCGGTAAACTCCAACTGTGTATGAAACCTGCGGATTTCGGGGTTTTCTGCATGAAACTTGTCAAAGACCTCCTTACACTTCGCACGCGTCATTTGCTCGGTGGGGTCAGGAATGCCTCTCCCATATATAAAGCCCAGCGGCCAGCTTTTGGCAACTAAAATCTCCCACGGTCGGACGAAGTCGGCGATGTTTTTCTTTGTCCGGGGTCCGGGGTTGAAGAACGGACGGCCGAAAATTTGCTCGTAGAAAAAGCCGTAGATGTAATCATTCTGCGCCATTCGGTCAAGTAAACTTCGAGCTCCTGACTGAATTGCGTACAACCTAAGCTCGATTTGGGAGTAATCCGCACAGAGGATTGCTTGAGTTTGGGGTTGGTCCGGTACGATAATCGCGCGGGGGTAAACCCCGCAAATCTCCTCCGGGATTGTTTGAACATACCCGTCAACCGCCTGTATTCTCCCCCCAACTTGACCGTGGAGTTTAAGACGAGGGTAAATCCGACCATCTGGTCGGGCAATCGAGATAAGATCACGCGCATGTTTAACTTCTCGCATTTTTTGGATGAGGCCCGCCGTTTTGTTCCCCCTCTTGACGTACTGTTCGAGCGCTTCGTCATCACACGTCTCCGTTAGGGTTGTGGTTTTGTTTCCATCGGAGTCTTTTTTCTGGCGTTTTCTTTTGAAGATCGGCATGCCCATCGACCTGAACAACCCAATGAGCTGTTTGGGGCTAGACCACGAAAAACCCGGAATGTTCTTCTCCCACCACTGTTCATACGCCTGTAGTGTTCGAGCAAGCGAGAGGTAGGTTGTTTCGGATCGTTGAACATCAGTATTAACCCCCTTCACTCTCACCTCATTCACCCACTCCGTAACCTCCATCATGTGAGAGTGAAAGAGACTTTCCATCTTGCCGTATTTCCGCATCTCGCGCATAATGGAGTGTCCCGCCCAGAGAGCACCGTAAGTGTCTCTTCCGTTCCCGACAGTGTCGTAAAAGTCAGGGTCAAGTTTACGTGTGTTTTTGTAGTAAGGCATGTCAGTGAAGATAGAGAAACAAGTGGCAGCATCTTTATTTGTAAGATGTGGCCACAAGAGGTGCATACCCAGCATGCAGTCGTTTTGCGTTGTTCCAGCGAGGGTGTATCCGAGAGTGTTCTTGAGGTGATAGAAGTCAAAATTACCTCCGTTATGGGCCCAACAATCTAACTTACGTCCGGTGTTCTCATCGAATAATCTTCGTAACAATCCAAATTGGTCAGGTCTGACTCCCACCGACTCACCAACGCGCGCAGAGATACCAACGAGTTCGATTGGGACTTTGAGTTGAGGATCAAGCTCGTCATCGTCAACTGCAGTTTCTGGAGTTTCAATATCAAGACCAAACTCTCCTGTAGCTCTACACTCTTCGACATATTGCGCTACCTCGTGGTTGGTCGGGTTGAAGTTAAAATGTTCGGAAGGTGGGCGTGCTCCGTTGTGGAACCTGGCGCCCCGTTCCAGGTCAACTTCAAATAACGGACTCTCCACAAACCCGGTTCGAATGACGAAGCTGGGATGTACACAGGGGATAACCCACAAACTTTTACCGTTTCGGTGCCATTCGTAAGGACAGCCTCTAATCCAATATGTACGGCTTTTTTCGGCGTTTGCTCGGTTGTGACGGATTTTGAAATCTCGTCCTGTAAGTCCATCGAACGCCTCCTTTCCAAGCGTGATGATTACGGTCAAGTTGACCAACATATCGAGTTCTTTATCGAGCATCCCACGATCCTGCTCAATCAACGAGCGTGGGAGTGGGTTGCCTGGTTTGACGAAGTGTTTCACTAAATTTGTGACGTAGCAAGCGGAGCGGGCCAACCCAACACGTTGCAGTGAACGGTCTAATACCCGCCCCGACCCGCCGACGAAGGGCCGTCCCTCGCGCAGTTCCTCCGGACCAGGACACATGCCCAACAACATCGTTTTTGCGGTAAACGGCCCTTCGCCCCACACAACGTCGCTCATGATTTGGGTACCCGTTTCGCTTTTTGTAGTTCGCTTTTGAGCCGTTCGATTTCGAGCTCTTCGAGCTTGTGATCTTGCTCGAGTTTATCCATTTCCTGCTCGAGTTTGTCTAATTCCTGATCCTGTTTGTCCATCATAGTTTACCTCCCATCTTGATCTTGATCAAGCTAATTTCTCCCGCCTGCCGGATCACATTATCTCGTATAACGTCAACATCATGCGCGATGAGTTTTACCGCGGCAACTAACCCGGCGATTGTTGTTTTCTTCCGTTCCGTGTAGCGTATGAGCCGGCCGATCAACATCTGTTGACGGGCCTGACGTTCTTTGCATGTATCAATAAAGTTGCGTAGTTCGGTGTCATCCACTTGTTGTGGTCCTTTCACATTCTGGGTTTAACGAGTTCAAAAAATCTTCGTTCGAGGTCTTTGTCTTGAAGAAAAGTACCGTCCAAACGGTACGTAAGAAAGTCTGCAGTTGACCTGACCCCTCGCATTCTAAGGCACCCGTGTTCGCCTTGTATAATACAAGCGACCCCTTGAACATGCGGACAGATTTGGCGTACTTTATCAATGGCTTTTTTAGTAAAGGCTTCTTGGAGGAGCGGGCCACGATTACACTCATATAATAATCGGGCCAGCTTGCTAAGTCCAAGTACCTGGCCGTTTGGAATGTACGCCAATGAAACCAAGAACCGTACCGGGAACATATGGTGAGGACAGAGTGAGAACATCTCGTGCCCGCGCAGTAGTATAAAATCACTGAACTCCTCCGTAAACGTGGCCCACTCTGTCTCAGTTGGGTTGAACATTTCGTAGAGAGCGCGAGCGTAGCGTTCGGGTGTGTCGGTGTAGTTGTGGTCGGCAGGGTCGACTTCAAGCCCTTGTAAAATGAGCTGGACCCCCTTCTCGACCAAGTGATGTTTCAATTTTCCTCCTTCTGTAGACGGTTGGCGATTAAGAGGGAATACCCCGCGATGTCAATCCAATGGTCGGGCAGATCGGGGTTACCGTTTAGGATGCGGGAGAGTTTGTTCGCGATCATGTCGAGGGCTTCGCGTTGGTCTGGTCTTAGTTCCTCCCACGACCCGACCTCGTGCATGACCGCTTTTAGATCTTGCGCGATCATACCCTGGCTCCAAAACTCTCCATAATCGGAGTTATGCTTGTCCAGGATTTCGGTTAACGAGGGCTCGTCTAAATGCGTCGGCTCGTCGGGCGTCGTTGTCATCACTCTCCTCAACGAGAGGTTTTTTGGTAAACGGTCCTTCGTATTCATGATAGGTTTTAAGTGCCTCCGCCTTAGGGTTTCCTTGACCTGTGTCCGTGTAGTGGCGAGTGACGATCTCACCAGTTTTCTGATTGATCGTACCGACGTCGTAGCATGTTTTTCCTTTAACATAGTGATAGCCGTAGAACAGAACATACTTACCGCTTCCGCTCGTCACTTTCTTCACGACGACGCACTTCGGTTTACGGAAGTCGAGTAACATATTATCTCCAATTATAGAACTTATGGGCTTGAAAAGACACGCGCCAAGTGGGGTTTTTTAAGACCAGTTCTTTACATCGTTCAACATTCCTTGCATTTAGCTCCGTAACCCCGTTAATCGGGCATAAAAACACGTTCTTGTGATGGTACATGCTGTGTGTGAGTTTTGCCGGATCGAAGTCGTCATCAACAAGCAGTTTCAGTTCGTCCGCGCGCTGGACCATGGTGTTGAGCGCCATTAACTTGGGCGAGCACGCTACCCACGCGTAGGGTAGGGGGTGGTAAATCGTACCGGATGTCTCAACATGAGGTTGTATACCAGCCTCGTTCAGCATCTCGATCAAATCTTGTATGCGTTTGTGGATAACAGGTTCTCCTCCCGTAATGCACGCGTGCACGAGTCCGGATCCGAGCGCGTTTTGCGTTAGCTGGTCGGGTGTTTTGTGGTAACGCGTGCTGTAGTCGGTGTCGCAAGGAAAGATACGTCCATCCCAACTCGTACAAGCTTTCGCCTCATCCCCGTTCTGTAAAATCGGGAAGGGTCCCGTTTTGAGTGCGCGCGCTGGTTTACCAACGTTACATCCAGCGAGCCGGATGAAATACATCGGCGTCCCAACGTACGCACCTTCTCCCTGAAGCGAGGTAAATTCTTCAGCGATCGGAAACCCTTCCCCAGTGTTCATTTTACACCTCCCCGAACGTTAACGCTGTTGCTGATGTTGTTGTTGGCCGGGCTGTTGTTGGCCGGGCTGTTTCTGCTGGCCCTGTTTCTGTTGTTGGCCTTGTTGTTGGTCTTGGCCACCATTCTGTTCTTCACCTTCCTGGCCTTCACCACCCTGTTGTCCCTTCGCCTGTTTTGCGCCTTCTTGCATACCTTCTTTAAAAATTTTCACACCCTCCTGCAAACCCTGTTGGAAGGCTTGCATTTCCTTCTCGCCAGAACCACCTTGCTGGCTCTGGCTGTCGTCTTGTTGGGATTGTTGTTGGTCATAGCTCTGTGGTTGCTGCGAGCCGGACCCACTACGTGATTGCGAGCTTTGCTGCGGCATGGTAAGTCCTCGTATGTTTGGATTACCCGGCGACGCTTGGAAGCCGGGGTAGTCTGATGGTGTAGGCGGTTTGCCTGAGGGGTTTCCAGGGTTGATAGGTACGTCGGGCATTTTACACCTCCCGCAAAATTTGGTGCGAAGCGTCAGTTATTGATCAGCGTTAGCGTTGCGCTGACAGTTGGGGCTGGCGCTACGACCGTGACTGTGTCGATCGCGTGCAGCCCTGAAACAGTATCGGTGCAAGTGATGATCGCCGTGCCGGGCGCTACCGCCGTGATGTTGCCTGACGAATCGACGGTAGCAACAAGCGTGTTGTTACTTACGAAGTTTAACGCGTGGGGTGGTACAGGTAAAGGGACCGGATTTTTGGGGTTGCGCGCGAAACTGTCGAGTGTTGGGTCGGTCCCTTCGGGCCCTGTCCACTCGTTGAATTGGGAGCGAGCCCCTCTGCCCCCCACAACAATCGTCACGGGCATGTTAGTCCTCCTTGCCGAAGCGGCCTTTACCGGCTTTTTTCCCATGCCCTTTTTTGGTCTCGACGACGTGTTCTTTCTTCCGTCGCCCCATGTCTTTCTTCTTCTTCGACTGCGAGCTTGTTGCCATGTTATTTTTCTCCTTTGAGTGAAGAGTGCGTGTGAGGCTCGAACTCACATCTCCCCCGTCGAGGGCTTTGCCGATTAAGCTAACGCACCCGTGTTAACGTTTGGACTTCCGCTTCTTTTTCTTGTGTGCGGTTGCAGGTTCGTGTTTAACTTTCTCCTGTTCCGATTTGCTGAGCGGCGAGTCTTTGCTCAGTAAGAACCGTTTTTGTTTAGGTGTCCAGGGCATGTTCCTCCTCGGTGTACTCCGCCCAGGTTTTGCTCGTTTCGCTGACTCGAACGGTTTCGATAATCGGCCAGCGTTCGTAACACCACGTGAACAGTTTCCGCGCGAGGTTTTCTGCTGAAGTTTGCATGCCTTCAAACACCTCGTTTAGATCGCGATGGTCGAGTTTATCGGCGACATAGTTTTTGAACTCGTCAAGTTCGCGGTAGTCTCTAACAAACCCTTTCATATTTAGGCTGGGTGAAGCTAAGACAAGTTCGATCGTGTAGTTGTGTCCGTGTATGCGAGAACATGGATGATCCGGAGGTAGGTTGTACAGGTGATGGCTAGCGCTAAACGTAAATTGTTTACGGATTCTGTACATGTGTTATCTCCTTTTGAAAGCACGGAACGCGGCTCTAGTGTACCGCGTTCCGTGCCGCAGGCATCACCAGAGCGATTGGTCGCGCCTGCGAACCCGCTCCTCTCTGCGTTTACGTTCCGCTCGCTCCATTCTAGCCTCAACAAACAGAACGATCGTAATGTAGCAAGCCAAGTACAATATCACCCACATTACGCGTTTTTACCCCTCCCAGGTGTGCCGCGTCCCGGTCCGTCTTGCAATGACCGGATCGAGTACGGGGGGATTTTGATTGTCGGTTGGCCTTGGTAACTATCATGCTGAACATACAGCCAAACCTCGCCGTCCAAAAGACGTTCGGGATCATGTCCTTCCGGACCCGGTTTATACCCAATCGCGGAGTAGTACCCTTTGAGCTTGAACAGCGCGTGCGGTTGTAAGCTGGCTGTGTCAGGTACCGTACGCCCCATCATCGGCCCTTCGGACTGGATCTTCATGAGGAGTTTCACGCAGGGATTGCCGGTTGAATCCGACACCGTTTCCTTCACTTCGTTGATCCGAACGTGGTACCAACCTTCGTCGACCGCGTCGGTTGGGTTAGGGATTTGGGACATATCGTGGGTTTGCATTGTCATTTACTTTCTCCTTGTGTGGTTATTGCGGCTTGTGCCGCACCAGGTTTGTGCCTTGCGATGAGTTCATTCATCATAGGGCGGAGAGCGTTACCAATCATCTCTTCAGCTTTGCCGAGCGCGAGATCGTATTGTTTTTTCTCCTGGACGGTAACCCGCCCAAGTTGGTACGATTCTCTCGTGCTTGTCATTACGATTTGCGGCCATAATTGGTCGTGTACAACAAACTCGAGCTTGAGCATGTTAAAGTGCCCCCATTAATTTAGCGATGAACATGTTGTAGTCTTCTCCGTTTTCGACATTGATTGAGCTGTCAATGTCCATCTGAGCGTTCTTGATCTCGCTGTCGGTGAGGCTTTTCGTTCCCAAGTCGAGGTTGAACAGTTTAATTGGTTGAGGGAAGGTTAGTAGTGAACGAGTTTTCCCAATGCCAAACGCCCCATACAACATCCAGATGTAGGGGGGTTGCCACCACTCTTTGTTCGTTTTCAACACCAGCTCTTTGAGCTTGTTGTAGTCCGCCGGCAGTAATCCACTGTTGATCTGCGGGCCGTTAAACCGGTCCTTGACCTCCCAAAATTCGGATCCCGTGCCGATCGGTTCACGGCGTGCGATCCAGCTCGCCTGCCCGTTAACTCTCCGTACGTGCAGGACGTTGTCGGCTGCCCGACAGAACTCGTCAGGAGCACGACGTCCTGGCAAGTCAGGCCACCCTTTGACGGCGACTGGCATTTCCTTATCCATGCCTCCACCGCGTGCGTAAACCTTCTCGATGTCTTCATGTGCGGTAAATAC
>Ga0123355_10011963_pt1 | contig 13412 bp, 6 predicted proteins | sample TergutEmb28metaG_3_FD_89872 | JGI IMG/M metagenome (GOLD analysis project Ga0123355, IMG submission 89872) | Embiratermes neotenicus P1 segment gut microbial communities from Petit-Saut dam, French Guiana - Emb289 P1 | ecosystem: Host-associated > Arthropoda: Insects > Digestive system > Gut ...
AACTAAAAACCGTCCAATGTAACTTGTAATTTTTCCGCACTACTTCGTCAGCAAGTTGATTGCTTGCAATCAACAACTCCTGGCGTACCTTTGGGTACGCGTCGTCGTCGCTTCCTCGTATTGCGTCAAATTACTGCGTTACATTGGACGGTTTTCAGCTTATATGACTATAATTGCAACAAAATTGCTACAAAAGTTGAAGATGTGGTTTTGCGTGGTATACTGAATGAAAGCTGGGGTGTGTTCCCCCAACGAATACACATCTTTGCGGCATCAGTATTTTTGCTGCACAAACGCTGCCTACAGCATCCGGCTTTCTTGCCGGTACATAATGTTTCCGCATCTTCTTCGAATTTTTCCTTGCGTGCCCTTGGGGTGCGGTTTCAAAAATTTCTCGAAACTACAAAAAATCAGTCTCGCAAATCTATATATTCTTATAGTGTGAACACGACCTAATAGGAGGTACGCTATGCCAAAGCTAATCTATATCGCCGACGACGAAAAAAACATTCGCCGTCTAATCCAATCCTTCCTGGAGAAAGAAGGCTACATCGTAACCGCTTTCGAAAATGGCGACCTGCTATACGAAGCTTACCGGCAAAAACCATGCGACCTAGTTATTCTAGATATAATGATGCCCGGCAGCAGCGGTTTTATAATATGTACGAAGCTTCGCGAAATTTCGAAAGTGCCAATAATAATGCTAACCGCACGGGATACCGACGAAGACTATATCTCGGGCATTTCCCTTGGCAGTGACGACTACTTCACAAAACCATTTAGCCCGGTAAAGCTTATCATGCGCGTAAAAGCTATGCTTCGCCGTGTAGATATGGACACTAAAACCCAGGCAAAACCCGAAGACACCATAACCGCTGCAGATATTACAATATTCCCAAGCAAACTACTGGCTCACTGCAACGGTTGCGAACTTGCGCTAACGGGCACAGAATTTAATCTTCTTTCATATTTAATAGAAAATCGGGACAAGGCCGTATCCCGTGACGAGCTTCTTAATAAAATTTGGGGTTTTGACAGCACGGTAGAAACCCGTGCAACAGACGCAACGGTTAAACGCTTGCGTGGTAAACTTGCCGACGCAGGCAGCCAAATTTCCATAGATACGGTGTGGGGGCATGGATTTAGAATACGCTATTAGGGTGTGTTCTAAACCAGTGCTTATAGTCACAGGAACGCAAAACCGTCCATTCTTGCTTGCAATTTGTGCACACTACTGCGTCAACTGCTCCTTGCGCACCGGTGGGTGCGCCGCGTCACAGTTTCCTTGTATTGCACAAAAATTGCTACGCAATAATTGGACAGTTTTACATTCCTGTGATTATATGGCACTGCCACAGCGTAGCGGCAGAGTTTGGGGCACAGCCTCGTTTGAATGTATAAGGATGGTGTGAGCTATGAACAGTTTTACAAAAAAACTTGTACTTTACTGCACGGGGGTAATTTTCCTGAGCTTTCTTGTGGTGTATTTTTTATTTAATACCCTGGTTAGCAGTTATATTCGAGACATGGCAGAGCGGGAACTAGCAGAAGGTATGCAATCTGCAATTTACATGACAAGCTTTATACCCAACGATAGATTTATGAGAACGGTTGTCATGGAGTACTCCGAACCTGAGCCGGAATATATTGGGTCGTTTTCTGTCAGATGGCATGTGGATACGGCTGTACCTAGTGTTGTAATCGAAAGGGCAGCACCAACGGAACAATTTGAAATGTATGAAATTGACTGGATAGAAACAGCCGTGCCGGCAGACAACCACGCGCTATATGTATACGTAAGTGATTCTGACGTAGCCAGGCGGCTAGAGTCGCTCCCCGACGCACCACCGGGCTTTGAAGTGGTGGTACTTGATGATAATGTCTATCTTCATCAGCTAGAATGTGCACCAGAATATCGACTAGCAACGAGCGGCTTATACGTACCGCCTACAATCGTCCCCACGACTATTACAAGATATATAGAAGCCCCTGCTCAGTTCATAACGGAATATGGCACTGCATTATTCTCCTTAGACTCGCTGGAAATGGGCGCAATGCTTGCCCATGGGCATGTGCACATGCCATATAACAGAATGCCATCCATCGTTAACGCAAATATGGTTATGCTAAACGCCGATAACGAAATAATTGCGCCGTTTCTTTCCGCAATCACCAATGAAAGTCGTGCAGAAATAGAACTTCTAGTCGGCCACTACTTGGCAAACCAAAACAGGCTTGCAGAAAACGGCATGACTATGGTTTCCGGCGCGACCAGCACCCACTTTATGCAAACCCTAATCCGCCCAATGCCGGACGGGTACGGATCTGTATCCATTTTGTTGTACGCCGACATCAGCTCTGCCGTAGCCTTCCAAAGCAGGATGAACGATATTTTAATAGCCCTGCTTGCAGTTTCTGGGCTTTTTGGCTTTACAATTTCCGTTATTATGTCTGCCAAATTTAAACGCTCCGTTGGCAGGCTGTGCCGCTATGCAGACGCCATAGGCCGCGGCAAGTGGAACACCAAAGCGGGCATATTTGTCGATTCCGAATTCAAACAACTTTCAGATAGCATGAAAAATATGTCTGCCATGTTGCAATCATACGAAAACAACCAAAAGCAATTTTTCCAAAATGTCTCACACGAGTTGCGTACGCCGCTAATGTCTATCCAAGGGTATGCCGAGGGCATATTATCGGATGTTTTTCCCAAAGATGAAGCTGCGGAAGTAATTCTTGCGGAAGGGCAAAAAGTTTCTGCTATGGTAAGTGAACTTTTGTATATCTCGCGGATGGGAAGCGGGTCTGGTACCACAGAATACGTAACATCGCTGGACGCAAAAAATCTGCTGCATGAATGTTTGGAGAGTATAATGCCTATCGCCAAAAAGTCCTGCAAGGAAGTTACAATTGACATGCCCGAATATGATATAATCGTAAACGCAGACGAAGAGCAGTTGCAACGGGCCGTTTTGAATGTCCTCTCCAATGCAGTGCGTCACGCAAAAAGCGAAGTGGGAATCAGTTGCTATATAATAGGGAGGAACACGGAAATTTCTATCTGGGATGATGGCGATGGCATAAACCCAGGCGACCTTCCCCATATTTTTAAACGGTTTTATAAAGGCGAGAATGGCAACCACGGCCTAGGCCTTGCCATAAGCCATGACATAATAACAAACCTAGGCGGCAGAATAACCGCCGAAAATACCCGCTATGGGGCTGTGTTTGTGATTACTATACCGCAAAATTAACCTGTCCTGCATGTGGCAGTAAGCGTAGCGAACGCTTCCTGTCCTGTCTTTAAGGAGCCAATATTATGCTATCTACCGAACGCCGCAAATTAATTCTGGAAAAACTGCAAGCCGATAAAAAAGTTATAGTAAACGAACTTAGCGGCCTTTTTAGCGTGTCAGACGAAACCATTCGCCGGGATCTGGACCGGCTATGCCAAGAAGGTCTGGCCATAAAGGGCTATGGCGGTGCAGTCCTAAACGAGGACGGCCCGGACCTTCCGTTTAAGATACGTAAAATTCACAACCCGGACGAAAAGCGTAAAATCGCTAATTTAATAGAACCTCTTATCCAAGACGGCGACAGTATTTTTTTGGACGCAAGCACCACGGCGGTTTTTGTAGCCAAGGCATTAAAAAATAAAAAGAGGCTCAAAATTATCACAAATTCTATCGAGGTCATGCTGGAGCTGTCCGATATGCCGGACTGGACGGTTATCTCCACCGGTGGTTATCTAACAGGCGATTATCTGGCATTTTCCGGCCAACGGGCCGTAGCCGACATAGCCACATTCTACGCCGACAAACTGATCTTCTCCTGCAAAGGCCTTGACCCACAGCATGGCATTTTAGAAAGTAACGATGCCTTTGCTCAGGTAAAACGTGAAATGATAAAAGCGGCCAAGACAAAAATCCTGGCCGCCGATAGCAGTAAATTTGATAAAGCCGCCTTTTGCAAAACAGCCGATATAGGTGATATTAATATGGTGGTTACAAACGGTCAAGTAAGCGAAGAATGGCAGGCTGTGTTTGATGTAAATGGTGTTGAGGTGATTTTTTAGTCAATTGCTATTTCCCGCCCATGCAACCAAACAATTTTTTTACTGTCTTAATTATTAGAGATACAAGAAACTCCTAGGACGTAATCTGTGAATGGCGGAAATAACGTATAGGTACTGGCTGAAGAAGTAGTATAATTGCAAAAATCAAGTGGCGCACTTATGTACCACAGCGAGTGTGGTACGTGCGTAGGTTTTATATTTTTGGAGGTGCAGAGATGAAAAACAATTTTTCAGGTGTTTTATTGTTTCAAGTAAAGCCGGACAAAATAAAAGAATTTGAAATGCTTATAACAGATATTTTGGAAATGCAAAAACAACAAAGTGGCTGTGTCAATATAAATTATATGAAACGATTTTACACATTTGACGAAATAGGAAAACCTCCAAGGGAACTAACTAAAATTGTAAAGTGCGTGAAATATTTTTTGCATTGGGAGTTTGACAATATAGAAAATTATACAAAAGCTATTAAGTGGTTTTTTGATAATTATGAAAAACAAATTCAGAAATTACTGATTATGCCATTTGATATAAACAGTGGATATTCTGTTTGTTGAGCCGTGTGCAGTACAAACATTTGTGGTGTTATTTACACCCCTCACAGCACACATTATATGCATCAATAGTATCACAGCAAGTAGGTGGCAACCCATGGACGACAACATCATAATAGACCTATACTTCGACCGACAAGAAGATGCGATTGAAAAAACCAAGCTTAAATTTGGCAATCGCCTATTTCGTTCTGCCATGAATATACTCCACAATGCTCAAGATGCTGAAGAGTGTGTTAGCGATACCTTGCTAAAAGCGTGGAACACAATTCCGCCAACTCGTCCTACAATGTTTGGTGCATTCCTTGCAAAAATATCACGCAATTTGGCTATTAATAAGTGGAAAGCAAAAGAGACCGCCCGCCGCGGCGGTGGCGAAACCACTCTGCTGCTAGGTGAACTTGAAGACTGCATTCCCGCAAACAATACGACTGAAAAAGTCTACGAACAAGACCTAGTAACCGCCGCAATAAATGATTACCTAAATAACCTGGATCAACCAGCCAGGGTAGCCTTTGTGCTGCGCTACTTCCATGGCGAAAGTATCGCCAGTATTTGCAACCGTTTTAACATTAGCGAAAGCAGTGCAAAATCCCTGCTATTTAGAACCCGTAAAAAACTAAAAGCACATCTGATGTCGGAAGGCATACAGATATGAAATTTATACAATGGGAAGGTGTCTTGATATGATAACCGCAGAAAAACTACTGGAGTGTATCGGAAATATCGACGATTTCTTTTTAATGGAAGCAGAGACTGCCGACGTTACCAAAGCAAGGGTTGCAAAGCGCAAACGCATTATCAAATACAGCGTGGCTGGGCTTGCGGTATCCGTAGGGCTTGCCGCAATGGCATACTGGAAGTTTGGCCCTGCTGGTAAACATGTAAGAGCGGCATAGCGTTTAAAATGGTCTGCAAATAGACCATTTTTTTATTTAATAAAATTGGTAAAGCCCATATGGAATTTTGTAGAATTTTACAAAAATCGCACAGATAATCCATGTATAATTTGGTTCTTATGACGAGGAAAAATCTACTTGCTTCGTCTAAGTCACTGTGATATAATCAAATTAATCACCGAAATGGGCTCGTCTTTATATACTAATGCATGCTGCGGTTGGTATTGTTTAGAAGGGGCTTTCACTCAAGGCAGAGGACTACATATTTTTCTTACCTTTGATTAGGTGTGTTCTCACTAACCGAATGCACATCTTTGCGGCTTCAGTACGTTTGCTGCACAAACGCCGCCTACGGCGTCCGGCCTTCTTGCGGTACATAATATTTCCGCATCTTCCTCGAATTTTTTTTCTTGTGTGCCTTTGAGCACACTGCGCCATAAACATCTTTAACCTGCAAAAAATCAGGCTCGCAAATCTGCACATTTTTATAGTGGAAACACGCCCTAAGTAGGCAAGTCCGCCAGTCTATGGCGTTTAATAAATTTCTCAAAAAAAGAGAGGAGCAACAAAATGCAAAAGCAAAGCTTCAAAACAGCAATCAAGCAAAAAGTTGCTATGCTGTTGGCCGTAACACTGCTTTTAGGCACCGTATCGGCATTTTCGCTAACACCCGTACGGGCGTCAGGTACGTACACACATGCAATAACGGTGTTTGCGGTAGACTCCGTGGCCATAGGTCGCAATGCCGTCCAAGAAAATCGGACAGGTTCGCAATTGTTTGTCCGTACAGACCACGGCGCGGACAATACGGAAGCTGGCTGGAGCTCAACCCATGGGTACATTAAGTTTGACCTAGCAGGCAGGGGCATAAACTTCGATAATATCGAATCTGTGCACCTGGGCCTTACAAACGACCGTTCCCAGGCATTTAGCACTGGCGGAAACCACACCGCTCCAATAACACCTACACGTCCCCTAAGAATAATGGGTGTAGAAGACGCCACATGGATTCGTCAGGGTGCAGGACAAATTAGCAAAGTTTACGCGCCAATTGCGGCAGGTTTACCATTGGCAACATCGTCAATTCCCTTGCCGCGCAATGGTGTAACATGCCTTGGTTATGCAAACATTGCACAAGCTATCGGTACTGTTACCACCCATGACATCACAGATTTTGTGCAGGATAGGTTAGATGCGGCCGCAACTGCGTTCTCAATCGGCTTGGTAGCTATGGCTATACCTGATCCTGGTAATATGCATGGCACAGGCTTCCACCGCAACGACACGCATTTCTCATTTGCGGGTCACATGATACCGGGCGGTACAGCACCGCGCTTGTACATTACCCTAAGCGGCTTAACTGCAGTAGATGTTGTGGGCTTTGCAACTACCGCAACCACAATGCTAAGCGCGCTCGAGTCTCTTGGCATTTTATCAGAAGTTAACTACTGGGCTACCATTAACAATGATATTGGTATGCGCACTAATGTTCTGCTAAACATGCTTGAGGCTGACTTTATAGACAGGGATGACATTGTTGCTCAGCTCCAGTATTTTATTGATCAGGAAATTACCGCAGGCCTTATCCCCGGCCTTATACGCCAGATAAACAGTGCGACCACTATAGGTCATAGGCCGGCAGAAACCGGTCCGCCAGTAGTATCTGAGCACAGGGGTATGTTCGCAATTCTAATTGACCCAGATTTAGGCCTTGACTTGACAATTTTTGATACCCTAAGCCTAGATGAGCAAAACTTTGTAGCACAGCTTATGATTAACAACCGTCCACCCCTTGGTTACCGCAACATAGAAACTGTAATAGAAATGTTTGAACGCGTTGTGGCAATTGTAGTTGACGCCGACGGTGGTGCTTTGCGTCTTGCTGAAATTTATGCCACGGGCGGCATACGTGTTATTGAAATGAATATTACCGTAGACGGTCCTGGCAGTGTTAGTATCCGAGATGCAGACAGTCGCGAAATATTTACCCACGATTTTGACAGCGTAACAGACCAGCATATGATCGCATATGTAAACCTGCCAATACGCACGTATACACTATACGTTGACGGCGCAGTAGTTGGTAGAGACATAGCCTTTGACGACACAGCCGCAGATATGCTTGGCAGTATTTATGTAACCCCGGGCGTGCTTGTTGGCGATATTCATATTGCCGCAAATACAGCCAGAACAGGTACTGGCGGCGACTATTATCTACAGTCTACAAACACAAGAGATCATGCCGACAGGTTTGTGGTTTTATATGATCTTGTATCAGTTACCGGTAACCCGGATGCGGTATTTTCTTTTGGCGACAGCACATCCATGACCCATGCAGGTGCTTTTGGTACTACACAGTTTGCCATGCGTGTAGGCGGTGCCGGATTCAGTTATTTTAATGTAATTGACTCTCGCGGTCCTGGAAACACTCCAATGGGTGGCGGTGCGTGGTTTATGCCGGCCGATGGTGCCACACCACTTGAGGTAGTACCAAATGAAACTTTCTACAACCAAATGGTAATTAACTTTAATGGTTGGGAATTTGATTTCTGGATGGCTCAACAAGGCGACGAAGCAACCCAGTTTGCAAGCCGCGGCGGTACAGGCGTTAGCCTATGGCCGCGTGAATGGGGTTTGATAAACAGTGGCGCACGTTCTGCTAACAGAATTGATGCTGTACGTGCACTTGGCGGTTTAGTTGGTGGCATAGCATTTGAAACTGTTATCAACAACATTCTTGTGCTTGAAGCAAGTCTTGTAGAAGACGCGCTTGCACGCCTCAATAACAACCTTGGTAGCAATGCCGATTTTACACCGATTCTTAATGAAATTGGTCTTGGCATAAATCAGCAATTATTTGCCAGAGTTACCGACCAAGCCGTGCGCGACGAAATTCTTGACAGCGTAAGAGATGCCGGGCCTTTTGCTACGGTAATTTGCGTACAGTCTGCTTTAAACGGTTATGTAATTTCCATTGGCGCAACCCAAGAACCGACTTGGCCAACAGACGGTAACCTGGAAGTATCCATGGGCGTACTGCAACAAGCAGCACTTACATGGGAACAAGGCACAGATGCTTTTGGCGTTCGCGGTTACCATGTGTATCGCTCTGCAGTTAGCGCGACAGGTCCTTTCGAACGTATCGGAACTGTTTTTGGCGCAGATAATACAGGCTTTGCAGACAACAACATTTCCGCCGGTACCACATACTGGTATAGGATTTATATTTTCAACTATGGCGATATTCTATCCGCCCCTTCCAACACCGTATCTGGCGTGGCACTTGATGCTGCAGACTTCATACACGACCGTTATGCCCTAGCAGACGCAATGCGTCAGCAACCTGTGCGCTTCCATAGCGTGGTTCCTGTTGGTGTGTATCCACCGCCAGACCGTGGTGGCGTACGCGCAACCCATCCTATAACAGGCGAACCATTATGGATGCAAGCCGAATGGTTTGGCCCGGATACCCCAATGGCGCAAGCAATGCGCTATCTAACCATCGTAGCCCGTGACCCGGCCACACATAACTTTGTAGGTCCGGATGGTACAACCACACTTATCGAACGTGTTATGCAGCACTTCCAATCCATGCTTGTGGGCGGTAATGAACCAGGTGTATCCGGTACAGGACTTGGCGCACATGGTTATATTCCTGCGCTAACAGCACTTGCCTACGCAAGGGTTCACCTTCCTGAAGTTTGGTACGCATTGTCATATGCAGAGCGTGAACGCGCAGACCTTCTTATGTTAGGCGCATTGTTTGGTATCTACTATGCAGCATCCGACACAGGCGCAAACCGCGGTCTTAACCAAGACACAAACTATCAGCGCGGTTGGAACGTTAACCACCGTATGGGACTTCTTGCCGTACCGCTAATCTATTACTACTTCTCTGTATGTCCTGATGTGCAAAACTTCGAAGACCCGTGGTTTATAGGTCCTGCAGGCCAAGGCACAGCCGGGTTTATGAACAACTTTATCCGCACATTTAACTACACTCAATTCACTAACCAACTACTTGCAACGGGAATGACCATGCTTTACAACACATTCCAAAACTCTGGCCTTGTTCGCACACACAGGTATGCCGAACGTATTGGCCAAATTGGTATGACCTACAACCTGCAAGGCAGATCTGCAACACTTGGCCCAGACCCAATTGGTGCTTGGTCAATGCTGTATCTTGACCTGTCTTTTGACAGCTTCCCAGTTGTACCTACACCGGGTGATATCCAACGTACTGGCGGACGCGGCGGTTTGTTTGGCGAGGGCGAAGTTCCCGGCCCACAAGACATGCCAATCCAAAGATGGCCGGCAGACGGATCTGGCGCAGGCGGCTTCATTTACCGCTATCCAAACCCAACAATTGCATCAACAGAAGTTGCATCTGCACGCCCGGGCCCAAGAGCCATTATTGGTTTCCACCACGGTTATTGGAGCACATGGCGCCAACTAGAAAATGGTGTGGACGTACTAATGGAACAACCTTTATGGGAATTCATGGGTGCGTACGCGCTTAACCACTTCCCTAACTTGGGTGCCCCGGGTATGGGTCAAGAATTTGACGCCACTGACGCAAGTGGTGTTCGCACATGTATCGCCTATGTAGTAGAAGGTTTCTTCGGCGGCTTGGACGGCTTGCTTGGTCTTATGCTTGTAAGCCCTGACCGCGGCGGTTTCGACGACGACTTTTTCTACGAATTGGTGGTTAGAACCAATGTTTCTGTTGTAGACCTTCAATTTAGAATAGACAATGAGTTTGTAAGTTTCTGCCATGGACGCCAATGTCAAAAGCAGCAAAGTCCACCTTGGACGCCGGCTAGCAGCACACGCTATATGACAGGTGCAGGCGCACGCCAAAACCTTGACCTGTGGCATAACCTTATCAATAACCCTGTTGCGGAAATTGCTGCAGTTAATAATGCAACCACCACAGCCGTAATGCGTAACGCATTAGAAGCTCAATCCTTAGCACTTATTCTTCATGCATACGATGGCCTTCAAACAGAACTTTCCAAAAACAATGTAGCAGACGCAATGCTTGCGCTTGCGCCATTTGCAGGCAAAGCAGAATTGCAAAATTATTTCTCGTTGGCAATAACAGAAGAAGCCATACGTGAATTAAACGAAGCTACCACAGCGGCAGAAATGCAAGCAGCTTTGGAGTCTAGCGCACTTGGCTTATGGATGTTTGGCTGGAACCAAATTACCCCACGCATACCGGGTGTAACAGATCCTGCACGTAGGCTAGTATACGCAGGTCGCGTACTTGATATCTGGAATGGTGACGCGCAAAGCGACCATGTTGGCGAAGGACCATGGGCTACACGCCAAGAAATTCGTTTCGCACTTGCAACAGTATTAGATGGAGATATTGACATTCTTGCTGCAGTTAACGCTGCGGGCGACGCTGGAAATATCGACGCAATGCGTGACGCTATAGAAGATACAATTTTGGATCTTAACCTTGCACGCTTTAATCTTCTTACAGATGAAATGCAAGAAGCAGTACTTCAATATGTAGTTGACTATATTCAAGAAAATGGTCACTTTACCGAAGTAGCAGATTTGCAAGAAGTTATAGACCGTGCAGTTGCAGAGTTCCTTAGTGAATATGTACGTAGGGTGTACCAAGATGCCATTCTTGCTGATGGTACGGATGCCCGTCGTGACTCAAATATCTACACCGACGTTGCTTGGATGCGCCCAATTCTAAGAGCACGCACTCATGGTGCTGCTGGAACTTATGCTACGCTTCTACAATTTAACTTAGAAGATCTTGATATTGATCTTGATAATGTAGCACTGGTAGAGCTTAGCTTGTTTATGCAAGAATTCGTAATGGGCTCAGGTGCACCTGCCGCGCCGTATATACTTGCCGTAGCAGGTCAGCATACAACCGCAGGAGCCCCTGTTTCGCTTAACAATTGGGATTATGATGCCGTTACATGGAACAGTGCGCCAGGTTTTGCGTTTAATGTTCCTGGCCGTAACTGGTATTGGGGTCTGGACAGACTAGCACACCCGGCTGGAGGAAATACGGCTCCAGGTGTAACCATAGACCGTCTCATTTTTGGTAATCCATCATCCACTCCTGCCGATTTTATTAATCGCTGGTTTACCTTTGACGTTACACCCGCTATTCTTGAAGCCATAGAGCTTGGGGAAGAATATATCACATTGCTGGTATTTGAAGGTACGTTAAACTTCCCAACAACAAACCCAGATCGTAATGCATATGTTCGCAGAGAATCTATATCCACATTTAGGTCAAGCAGACACGCACAGGCCGCAACTTATGACCCACGCCTAACCTTCTTGTACCTTGACTACGACGAAGAAATTGAAGACATTTTAGCTGCCGTTAACGCCGCCGGTGACGAAGGTGATGTAGGCGCAATGCGTATCGCTGTCGGAGACACAGCTTTAGATCTTAGCCTTACACGCTTTAATCTTCTTCCAGATGATATGCAGGGCGTGGTATTGCAATATGTAATCGACTATATTCAAGAGAATGGTCACTTTACAGAAGTAGAAGATTTACAAGGGGTTATAGACCGTGCAGTTGCAGAATTCCTTGATGGATATGTACGCGAAGTATACCAAGATGCATTTGTGTTTGTAGGTGACCCGGATGCGATAATGGGTTTGACAAATCCGAATATACTAAGGGCACGCTCGCATGATAATAACGGATCTTCTGCAACATTGTTGCAGTTTAACTTGCAAGGCATGGATTTTGATCCAGACGACGTCTTGCTTGTCGAACTTGAGTTGTATATGACAGAACTACTTGGCGGTGCTTGGGGTGCTGCTCCTCCGCCATATGGTATTGCTATAGTAGAACAGCGTCCAGGACCGGATAATAATTGGACCTATGATACTCTTACCTGGAACAATGCGTCGAATGTTCGTTTTAACATTCTAGGGCGTCCGTGGACAGATGATCTTCATGCGCTTACCACACCGCAAGCCAACACGCCTACCAATGCTGTTGTAAGCACCATCACTTTTGGTGAGCCAGGAGAGTTCAATGGAAGCAATGTTGCAATACCTGAACATGCAAATACATGGTTTAGGTTTGATGTAACCAATGCTATTTTAGCAGCTTTAGAAGCAGGCGTGGATTATATAACATGGATAGTTGTTGAAGGATCGATTGGTGATACTGCAAGACAGGCTGCGACTATGACTTTCGCATCTAGCAGGAACGACAATGGTAACGGTCCAAGGTTATCGGCTGTGGTATTAGCCAACCAAGAGACCCTTATTGCCCCGGAAATAACTGTATACAACGCACCAGGCGGTATGATAGGAACAGACTATAGCTTCCAGTTTGAAGCAACAGGCGATCCAACCCCTGTGTGGTCATATGAAGGCGAATTGCCGACTGGCTTAACATTTGCGAACGGTCTGCTTGCAGGCATTCCAACCGTAGCAGATAGCTTTACCTTTACCGTAATAGCAACCAACAGCGAAGGTTACGACTACGTGGAAGTAACTGTTGTAATAGCCGCCGCACTAGAAGCACCGGAAATAACTGTATACAACGCACCAGACGGTATGGTAGGAACAGACTACAGCTTCCAGTTTGAAGCAACAGGCAATCCAACCCCTGTATGGTCATATGAAGGCGAATTGCCGACTGGCTTAACATTTGTGGATGGTCTGCTTGCAGGCACTCCAACTGTAGCAGGTAGCTTTACCTTTACCGTAACTGCAACCAACAGCGAAGGATATGACTACGTGGAAGTAACTGTTGTAATAGCCGCTGCACTAGAAACACCAGTAATAACCGTATACAGCGCACCAAACGGTTCAACGGGAGTATCCTACAGCTTCCGCTTTATAGCAACAGGCAACCCGAACCCTGTATGGTCA
>Ga0123355_10011964_pt1 | contig 13411 bp, 18 predicted proteins | sample TergutEmb28metaG_3_FD_89872 | JGI IMG/M metagenome (GOLD analysis project Ga0123355, IMG submission 89872) | Embiratermes neotenicus P1 segment gut microbial communities from Petit-Saut dam, French Guiana - Emb289 P1 | ecosystem: Host-associated > Arthropoda: Insects > Digestive system > Gut ...
GTCGGCTGTCCGCGACTGCTTATTCAATTTATTCGCAGCTGCCCTCCTTATCGGAGGCCGTTCCTCTATCCGCAACCTGAGGACGCGCCATGCCGTGGTGACAGGGACCCACTACATAGTCTGAGAAATACCAAACAGTACTATCATATAAGCTACATTTCTTTCAGAGTTGTTCTCTAGTGCAAATATATGCTTCTACCAGCAACTGTAAAGATCCTGGAAGCCAATGTGTGAAACCAATTTCATCTCTTCAGTCACATTTTTAATGAAGTCACTAGCATCACAAAAGCACTGTCCCTTCAATTTGAGGGAACAGGTAGAAATAATTTGAAGCCTGGTCAGGATTGTGTGGGGGATGCTCCAGTGTTGTCACGTTGCTCTTTGCGAAGAAATCTGTGACCAAAACCACCTGGTGTTCTGGAGCATTATCATAAGGTAGAAACCATCTCTTTGTTCTCCATTTTGTGAGGCATTTCCTTCTGACCACATCCCTAAGATAACAAATATGTCCATATACAGTAGAACCTCGATCTATCGTTTTTCAAGGGGATGGAGAAAACAAAACGATGAATGCGGGAAAACGATTAATCCGGGAAACCACTTTTTTAACAAAAAAATCGTACATTTTCTTTTGCTTCTTGGCAGAATTTTGCCTCAATTTAAAATATGACTTTTCGAGACTTAAGATGTTTTCACGGTCCGCGTCGCTTACACTTTGCGCATGGAAAAACGCTTTAACTTTTTCTAAATCTTCGTAAGTCTCGGCGAATATTGGCACCATCTGTTGTTCATTTTCGTCTTCATTTTTTTCCTCCACACTCCTTGTAGACCCATATGCTTCACATTATTCTTCAACAGTTTCAACGCCACTTGTTGCCACATCGTGATCCACTGAGACGTAGCTGTGGAAATCGTATTTGTGGGCTCTACACAGTTCTTCCCAGTCTTGGCCGAAATCATCAACATCATCGTTTGCCATTTCATTACCATCCGACTGGTACTTGTACCCAGCTTTACGGAAGCAATTATGAATGGTTAACTGATTTATTTGTTGTCACGCAGCCATTATGTAGTGCATTGCTTCGAATACGTTAGTAGTATCAGTCGGCGTTTACCGGGTCTTGGGCTTTCGACATCACCCTGGTATTTCTTCAGGAAGGCACCCCTAAATAAGGGTTGAAAAAACTCACCCCCCGGTGAGGAGTAGTTGTGATCGTAAGCTGTTTGCGCCTTCGACTGCGCTTCGGCTACCAGTAGCTTGCAGTATGGAGGCCGCAGCCCCGCCCTCATCCGTGACGTAATGAACACGTGATGTAGTGGGGATGTAGGTAGGATGATGTATGGTTGTATGAGATGTATTTAAAAAACAATGTTGGTTATAGCACGCGGCGTTTGCAGCAGCAGTAGTAAAATAGTTTCGAGTTGGTTATAGGGTATTTTGTCAGGGTGGATGTATCTCCATGCTCCCCCCTACGCCATGGTAAGTGAGAATGTTCGTTGCCGCGGCAAAGGCTGCGTGCTATACTTTGAGGAGTAAGATGATTTTTTTCTTGGATTTGCGATGTCGAGCGTTGTTTTCGCCGCTGCCTCCGTTGGTTCTGGTAGACGTTGACTTCATGAACACGTGATGTTTGCTAAGGAGAGGATATAGGTCAATAAGAAAATAAAACAAGATAATACATGGTTGCATGATGTTTATTTCTTAAAAGTTTGATAACACGAACGAATATGTTCCATAGTAAGTTTTATAATTTGTTGACATCTAGTGCTTTCAATTCCGAATTGCATGACTATAATTTCTGGCCACACTGCTTCATGCTGATCTAAAGCCTCACCGTTTATCCATAACCATTGTTTTGAAGACATGGAATAATATTCTGCTTTATGAGGTTTATAGGGATTTTTGTCCCATGAAGAGTACCAATTTTTCATAGCACAAGATACATAAGAACTAGAACTGTCCAACTCCATACAAGCATTAAAACAGTTTATAGCACTTATCACAGGAACAGCATTGCCGTACATAAAAGCCGCAACTTTCTTCACACTAATTGTATTAGGTTCCACAAGGAACATATTATAAATAATGTATGTAGGCCAAGATTCCACATCTCCCAAGATATCTTCAACTGCCCTCAAAGGATCCATGACACAAACACCTATTTCTAGACTGAACGCGGTTACACGGTGAATGGTTTATTTAAACAGATCGCAAGCCGACATCACGTGATGTATAGGATACATCACGTGATGTTCGTAAGTTTTAATCTTAAAAGACTGCGTGATACGATGATACACGACAGGTACAGCGATATCGTCCGTATTTTTCAGTCTCCTGTAATGTTCGTAACCAGGATCTAGGGCAATATATTACTTTTCTCTGTAACTGTGACTCTGTCCTGATTGGTACTTGGCATAATTTGACTTTATCTTTGAGACATTCGCTGACATGTATACATACACAATCTCACATACCTTCGAATGCTTTACTCATTAAACTCTCACAGAAATTTGAAACGTCCTCATACATTAAAAACTCTCTCTCTATACATCTAGAAGTTTCCTTGACGTTGCAAGTGGTGTCCCAGACTAGATGTAATCTATACCCTATATGTTGATGTATATGAATTTGAAGACCTCGCCCCATGAGAGAGCGGGAAGCTAGCCTCTTGACGATGGATGTGCCATCCTGATTTAACTTTGAATGGAAGTTTCCTTAACCGATATTTCTTGTAATGTTCAGCATTAGCTGAAAGAAGAAATAGGAAAGGATATTAATAGGATAGGGAAGGATGTGTAAAAATTGCTTGAAAACAATAGAAGAGGAATTAAAGCGCTAAGATTTTGTAGGGATATATGAAAGTTGTAGACACACTCAACACAATTACCTCTATCTTTCCAACAACCGTCGCTGATTGCTCTGTAATGTTTAAGATACAACAACCTGGTGCCTTCTAAGCGGAATGGGGTGGGGGCGTTGTCCCGCGGAAGAATGGTAATGGCAAATTTCCTTAGGGGAAACCGCTCAAAATGCTCCCAAACAAAATGAACGAAATCTACGTTTGAGCGGTAATTATAGAGCGTTTCCGCATCGATGCCGTAAAAGATCACTTTGGTGTCAAAATCACCGCTACGCACACGGTAGACGCAGCTGTCAATCAATGCTTGAAGAAGTTCAAACAGAAAGGAACCAATTTCGAAATTTGGAATAACATTTTCACCATTTTGAAAAATTAAACGAATGGTAGGATGATGATCGTCTAGAATAATATCAAATGACATTACTGTGAAAGAATGTATATAACCAGCTATATAGATGACAAAAGGCCCTGTAAAGAAAAAAGCATAAACTTCGCCGAAGAAATAGGAAAAGGAGTTGGTGAAAGTTTTGAATGCTAGGAAAAAGGACGGTTTGAAACTCTGTGTACCACGAGCCACTGCCTGCAATCGCACGCAATTCAGCATGTTTATCGAAATAGGTTGTAGCTGAGGGAAACGTCTTGTCTTTGAGCAGCATGATGATGTCTGGAAGAAATATATTGAATTAAATATTAGAATTTAAAATGTTGTTATTTTAGTCTATTACAAAATTATATTCAAGGCATATGTCTTTACAAAATCATATTCAAGACGTATGCCGAGCCGTTTCTGCCTTTATAAATTAACTTATAGTTCTTCTTCCCTGTATTTATGTCCTCTATATCCTTATCGTTGAAACCCTCTGCTTACCTTCTGGGAAGGTATATTTTGACATTAATGTTTTCTTCGGCCTGAAGAGTCAATAAGACAGTTGGCCCATACTGTGTCGACATACGTCTGACGTACAGGACTGGATATAGCTTATTCACCTCCAGAGTATTTATCTGAACTATTTGTCCAGATGCAATTATATGAAAATGTTGACTCAGATTCATCAGAAGAGTCGATAGAAAGATTTTTTTATTTTTTACCAGTTGAACCGAACCCTCTGACACCACGTTCAGTAATATCCAATATTTCTACTTCTTTTAATATAGGAAAATAAATTTTTTCACAGATAAGTTGTGCATTTAAAAAATTAAATCTTCTATTTTTATCATTTATTTCTGATGTAAGATTTAAAAAAATTGTATCATAAAATTTGGGCATATAAATGTTGACCATGGGCATCTGTAAAATTAAAATAAATTCATATGTAAGCTTTTGTTAATAGGACTTAAAAGAATGCTATAGATCAATAGATGCTATTCATAATTATCGTTAGTAGTAATAGGAACTCTTGGGCCGGTTTTCTTGCATAAATACCTAGGAAAGGTAATCGAAAGCCGAGATAATAAGATGTGAGCGTTTCCTGTAGGGGGAGGTTGTTCGCCATTTTGAATGTAGTCGGCCATTTTGAAAAGTAGTCCGCCATTTATAAATGGTGGTTAATGTGGGGAAAAAGGAAGGATTGAAGATGGCTTTCGACTAGTAGAATAGAGTATTTAGTCAGGAAGGAGAAGAAAATAGTTGTAAGATCGATTAGAGAGTAAAAACATGTTTCATAATATAGTGAAATAGAGGTAGATCATGCATGTTAGTATGATACACGTCCGCCGCCATGGTACATAGTGAGATGCTTGAGAGGTGTTACGTAACATGGTTAATAATAAAATACTCACCTCGCAGACGTCATGTTCCACGACGTGTCGACACATCCTTTTTAATAATGTAGTCATACGGAAGGAAGTTAGCCGAAAGGTAGTGAAGAAGGGTATAGACTAATGTCAGGATGTTAGGTGTAAGGAAATGGAAGGTAGACGTTGCCGAAACGTCGTGGTCCGGAGCCGTAGGTGCCGCCGTGAGGATGGGTATGGAAAAGAGCTGTAATAAAGTCCTCCCCACGCCACTGTGAAGATAGGCAAGGGATTAGGCAGTGAGTGAAGATCCCCCCGACACACGTAAGCACTTTCAGGAGCACATACAGTCACGTACAAATGCAGGCACGTGAGGGGAGAAGTTCACCTTGGGCCTAGAGAGAGAGAAAACAAGACGAGGTAGGACGGTATTTATTGCATGTAACAAAAGGTACATACAGTCAGCAGTTGCGAATAGCGCACAAGCGAGTACTAACCTACAGTATAGCATATAAATGTGCACTGCTAGGAGAACAGACAGTCAGTAGTTGCGTATAGTGGTTTACAGCACGCATCACACCACCATTCATGTCTGTCATTACAGAAGCGAGCATTAACCTCCGCCTTGGAGTTACAGTAATCGCCGGTGTGTGTACCATGGCAATAGAACATCGTCTACGCAGGTTTTGTGAAAACGTTGCAGGTACTACACCCCATGTTCCGCGCAAAGGCGCAGCGCTAATGAGGAAAAGTATGTGGAATCAGTCGATCAGCTGGAACTAGGTTAGTTCGCACAGAACGAATATAGTTATGATATAGAGTTTCGGAGGTGTGCGTGAATTCCGAAATGTTGGCGGTGATGTGGAACACCGTGTAAGAAGCTAGACCTAGCAGGGAAGGGGGTTGCCTGAGACACACATGGCACTTGCACGAGCTGGAGGCCGTGCACGTGGGTAAGAAAGGAGCGGTTTGTGGTTGATAGTATCTGGCACACCGCTTGCATAGGGAGGACTGTGTCCAGCCCGAGCTATGATCCCCATGATGACGCAGGTAGAGGACCCTATGTGAATCGAGGGGAACGCAGACAATCCCGTACTTTTGGAAAGAAAATACTACCGTATTGTCCCACAAGAATTCCAGAAAATTAAAGCTAGAAGTGGATCTACATGGGTGATGGTGTCAATAAACCCGATTAGAAACGTAAAAGTCTCCTCGCCCAGAGTAATTGTATACACATTGTATTCAGGGTTAGCGTCATGCTCCTCGGAATCGCGTAGGGCTAACGAGAAAGGACCAACCTGAAAGTAAGGATCGTTAAGGTAAAAGTGTTCGAGGAGGGGGAGTTAACTTTGGCAAAGTATAAGACGCTTAAGGCAAACTCGCCCACCGAACATACACCGACTGCCCCTGTAATATAGGCAGGGTAAGCATTAACAAGAGCGCAGCAAATATCTAGTTCGCAGAAAGTATGCAGTAGGCGCTTGACAAAGCCCAAATGTTCTAGTCTACCGGGAGTGAATTCGGTAAACCATACAGCGTTTGCCGCAAGTTTCACCAAGTCTTTCTTGTTCGTTAGCATACTATCTGACCCGTTGAAATATCTCCCTAGAGGCCTCATGGCGAGGGCTCAATAGCAAGGAGATACGATTTCGACGAATCACACACACCCTTCTACACCAAGTTCAGGGCGACGGCCTTTGAATTGATATTCGCCATATCGGAGTCGGTAAAGACATCACTGTAGCGTTGCGGCAGGATTACCTGGACCACACCCGCTTCGGAGCCCTGTAGGGTCAACACGACCGCCAGACCGTATTTCGTGGAGATGCGTTTAGCCTTGGTAATGGGATAGGGTTTATGGGCATCCAAAGAGGAGACGCTGACGGAAGCGTAGGCGGAGGCCTCCTCGAAACTTTTAGAAAGATCCATTGTGGATGAAAGAATGAAGTAAAAATGACGTCAGCCTCCGGCAATAAAAGGAGGCCGCACGTACGCGACTTGAACAGTGTGGCTCACCCACTAGAACCGTAAGTATTATTACTTGACTACAAGTGTTCATAATAACGCCACAAGTTAGAGTAGAAGCTAAATATAATTCTTAATGTGTATTGAATGGCTCGCAGATTTGAGATAGAGGACACGATCAGGAGACAGTACAGACGGTACAATGCCGTAGGGACTCAGCATACGGTACGATTATTACCCCCCGAGGATAATAGTGATCCCGTGGGACATTTCATAGCCAGCGTGAACGCCCTCTTTGAGTATGTGTTGCAGGATGTAATCGTTAGTGACATGGTAGGGATAACTATCCAGAATCAAGTAAACCAAAACGACAAGCCCGTAGGGATCAGCTTTAGGAGGACTGATTAATTATCGGGAGAGGTGGTTTGGAGTGTCTTTGAAAAAGTGTCACAGTCCAACGCTAGATTTAACGCCTTGGACACGCTTGTCGTTACAGTGCATTCGGTCACAATGCCCGCAGTGTTCGGATGGGGTATTAATACTAATGGCAGACCGCTGTCGGTAATGGCCCAACTCAAGGGAAGTATCGTGGAGGTGAAGGCACAGGAAAATTGTTTAGCACACGCCATAATAATAGCGATTGAGAGATTAGAAAATGATGCGAATTATAAGGCTTACCGTCAAGGTTGGAAGATACGTCCCGTAGTTCAATTGTTAATACAAAAACAGATATTGATCTGTCTATGGGTGGGGGGATTCCCGAACTTAACAGGTTCCAAGAACACTTTCGGGACTATAAGATAGTTGTGTATTAAGGTCTTAGGTGTGACGAGATAATGTTCGAAGGGCAGGTCGACTCATCCAAACATCTTAACCTGCTCTACGACGAAGTCGAAAGATATTATCACGTGATAGCCAACCTCACTGGGGCAATGGCCAAAAGATACATATGTAAAGCATGCCATAAAAGTTGTGGGCGAGATACTACACATGTCTGTGACCAGACATGTAGCGATTGTACGCCGAGCCCCCCGTGCGCGTTCTTCGACTTTCGCATACCCTGCGACGAATGTAACAGACATTTCAGAAGTCGGACGTGTTTCGCGAACCATAAGCAGAGCACTACAAAGAAAAATTCCGTTTGTGAACGTAAATGGTGTTGTGCGACGTGTTTACTGCTCGTGACGGATGCCAGACACGAATGTAAGAAGGTATTCTGTGTCAACTGTCAGCAGAAAAAGGACGTGGGTCACTTGTGCTATATGAGGCCGTTAAAGAACTGGCTGCCTGACGCAAGTGATAAGGTTCTATACGTATTTTATGATTTCGAGACTACACAAAATACCCAGTATTCTGATAAAGCCACACTACACGTTCCTGATCTCGTCTCCGTTCAGTAATTCTGTTGGCTGTGCGAAGATGCGGAAGACTGTGGAGAGTGCGTGCGATTCGGCCAGAGGAGGCAATCGTTCTGGGACGACCCGATTGGGGACCTGTTAACATATCTATGCAAGCCCCGCCCATGGGCCAATAAGATCGTAGCTATCACACATAACGCCAAGGCCTTCGACTTGCATTTCATTAGAATAGGGCGATAATGTTAAAATGGAAGCCAAAACTGATCATGAGCGGTCTAAAAATCATGTGCATGAAGGTGGAGCAACTGGTCTTTCTGGACAGCGTATCCTTCCTTCCGTGTGCATTGCGTTAACTACCCGAAGCGTTCGGACTGTCGGCCTCCAAGTCGTGGCACACCCATTATTTTAATACCGCGGAAAACCTGAACTATGTAGGCCCCATTCTCGACATCTCGTATTATGTAGTGAACGAGATGGGGTAGAGGATAGGAAAGACTTTCTCGGCTGGTACGAGAGGCAGCGATCCGAGACCTTCGAAAATGAACGCGTATTGGAATCCTACTGTCAGGACGACGTCACCGTGTTAAGGCAGGCTTTCGGGTGTTTAGACGCGAGTTCATGCAGATAGGGCAATTCGACGTCTTTGTCGAGTCGATTACGACTGCGTAAGCATGCAATAAGGTGTTACGCAAGCGGTTTCTGAAATCCGACACAATATGTCTCATTCCGAAGGGACGGTACTCGTGTAATAACCGGTAGAGCAAGAAGGCCCTGATGTGGCTCTTACATATGGAACAGACTGACGAGAAGAACATAATGCATTGTCGCAACGGACGAGAATACAAACCGCCGGAAGTACCTCGCATTAGCGTGGATGGTTACTGCCCCGAGACAAATACGATTTACGAGTTCTTAGGCTGTTTCTGGCACGGTCACACTTGCCAGCCATTCCGGGATGTCGCCACCCTGAGCGGTGATACCCTAGCCGAGCGATATGAACGCACCATGGCGCGTTTAGAGCAGATAACACAAGCGGGCTATCAGGTCAAAGTGCAGTGGGAATGTGAATTTGAGGAGAGACCCGAACTGCTCACGCATCCTATCGTGAGTCAGAGTCCCCTATGTACCCGTTATGCCCTGTATGGGGGAAGGACGGAGGCCATGCAGCTCCACTATAAAGTGCACGAAAACGAGACTATCCAATATGTGGAGGTCATGATTCACTACCCGTATTTTTGCAAGTATTTCACATTTCCCGTCGGGCACCCGCGCATCCATGTGGGGGATGCGTGCAAGGACATGGTAGCATGCTTGCATATGGAGGGGTTGATACTGTGTACTATCGTACCGCCACAGAAATTGTACCATCCGGTCCTTCCATTCAGGTGCAATAAAAACTCTTGTTCTGTCTGTGTAGAACATACAGAGGATGCGGAGCGAGCCTTGACGGGGACATTGTTGATGGACGATGTGCGGTTGGCTGTGGAAAAGGGCTACCGGGTAATAGAAATCCACGAGGTCTACGAATATCATGTTACACAACATAACCCGCAATCGGGCGAAGGCGGGCTTTTCGTCGACTATATAAACACCTTTGTGAAACTGAAGGCGGAGGCCAGCGGCTATTCCTGCTGTGTTTCCAGCCCCGATGACGAAGAGCTGTATATCGAAACGTTCTGAAAGAATGAAGGCATACGATTAGATAGGGAGAGCATCAAGTCTAACGCTGTGCCTCAACTCCATGTGGGGAAAATTGACCGAGAGGAACGACAGGACGCAGACGATGGTAATTACGGAACCCAAGGCACAGTACAATTTTTTGTCCGTGACAGACATCGAGGTGATGAATCTAGCATTTTCGAGCGATGACGTAGTTTGGAAATCGTGGAAGCATTCGGCCGAGGAGCACGTGCCAAACTTGCGTCATACGAATTAGGTCATAGGCGCTTACGTCACCGCAGGTGCAAGGATGCATCTGTATCGCTATCTGGACCGATTGGGTGAGAGGGCGACACCGATTCCGTCATTTACATTCAACCCAAAGTCGAGCCTAATCTGTTGGAAACGGGGGACAAAATGGGTGACATGACCTCCGAATTGCGGACCACAGAATATATATCCGAATTTGTGAGTGGTGGACCTAAGAACTATGCATACAGGGTAATCGATACCGGGACGGGTGGGGCCACTACAGTCTGTAAAGTACGTGGCATTACCCTAAATTACAGTGCCAGACAGCTCGTGAATTTCAATGTCATCCGGGACATGATTATCGGGTCGGGGGAACACACGGTGATGGTACATACGGAGAAGAAGATTAAGCGTAAGAGGAAGGGAGGGGGAACTGTTGCCATCGTCACCGAGCCCGAGGATAAGACGTACAGAATCTCTTTCTTCAAACGCCGACGTTTAGCCGACAATTCGTCGGTCCCCTTCGGGTATAAATAGGGCGAATGATGGGAAAGGGAGTGCTTTCTCCGCTCGACCATCCATGGAGGATGATCTGAAATTTTAGCATCCGTTCTCGTGTATCGTATGTGGACCTAGCGGTTCCGGGAAGACGTCATTCGTCAAACGCCTCCTCCTGAACCTCCGCCACCTCTGTACTACGCCGTCATTTGCCGGCGGGATAGCGTGGCGTTACGGTGAGAAGAGTGCTGTGCCCTCCGGTCTGCCGGCGGACGTCATAATTCACGAGGGTGTACCGGAAGACTTTGGCAGTGCATACGACGAGCCGAGCCTCGTGATCCTTGACGTTCTGTTAACCGACGTCTATTCTAAGCAAGTGTGTGAACTGTTTACGCGAGGCAGCCATCACCGGAATATAAGCGTAATTCTAATCACTCAAAATCTCTATCATCAGGGCAGGTTCTGTAGGGATATCTCGTTAAATGCCCATTATATGGTGGCCTTTAAAACGTGAGAGATAAGATACAGTTCATGTAACTGGCCAGTCAAGTGTACCCCGAAGATAGTTTGGGTCTACATAACGCTTACTTGGACGCTACTAAAGAACCCTACGACTACCTCGTCTTGGATCTGACACAAAATACGAACGACGGTCTGAGATTTCGTTCCCACATATTCCCGGACGAAGCACATCCCCTCGTCATCTATTCGTGTGTAGGCGATGAAGCGAGTGAAGACGAATTATCACACTCTGCAGATGTTGAAGTCGGCCGACCCGAAATTCCGTAAAGCTATCATTTCAAATTGTAACAAGGAACTCTTCAATTGTATAAGCGATTGTTTCCTGAACGTGTTGAACGGCAATATTAAGTTGACAGGTTGCGTCACGCGCAAGCTACAGAAGCACAAGGCGGCACTTCGCAAAGTCTCCGACAGGCGCGTGCCTCTCTCCAAGAAGAAGAAACTTAAGAAGAAGATGAAATTTGCCAAGGGTGTTGAGCAGGCTTTCTCCACGGAAATATTTCACATTACGAAAGTCATAGAGCGGAGGTCCCGACCCGTCTACGAGCTCGAGGATTTAAACAAGACGCCCATAGAGGGAAAATTTTACGCGGAAGAGCTCACACCTGTGCGCATGACGGAAGAGACCACTTACAAATAGATAAAATACAAGACAAGCGGGTTAGACGAGGCATTCGTGAGTATCTCGTCCGGTAGAAAGGTTACAGTAAGGATTTCGATTCTTGGATCCCTGCATCTAGCGTCAAGGATATCTGATATGACGTCACTAGATCAGAATAACTTTTACTTTTTGAGTAATGCCTCGCGGGAAATTTACGATCTGAATACACATGCAGATTTCACGGTGAAACTAGACCAGCCTATAGATCTGGGCACGACCTCCAAATGGGAAGTGGGGGTGTGCGAATATTCATGTTCTTCGTCTCCCGAAGGGGCAAGCCCCGTCCTACTCTACTGTAACCTCATTACTCCGCAATTCCTGGGCGACAGCACCGTCCGCTGTATACGGACGTTTCGGCTCTACCCCAACGCCATTTGCGAGCACGAATTTCGGAACGTGCAATACGTGCCGGTGGAGCAGCGCAGATTCCAGGACATTCGACTCGAATTCCTGACGACCGAAGGTCTGCACATTCCCTTCGCGGACTGCACCATGCCCACGAAAGTAGTGCTACATTTCCGCAAGAATTACCAGTGGTAGAGATCTATATAAAACATGGCGTAGGCTGTCACAATAGGACATTTATTAGGATGCATCCTTTAGAGACGTACTACCTCAATCAGGCTGGTCGTGGTCTTCCCACTGCGCCGGGGATCGGCCCTATCTATTCGGCTCCGAACTACCTTCAGCGCGGGCACGGGATCGACAATTTCTTGGGCACTCTCTACCGTTTCGTGCGAACTCTCCTGTGGACCGTGAGCCGTACAGGTGGCAAGATAATCACCGATATTGCGAAAAATAAATCGCCCGACGTCACTGCCAAAGATAAAATCTCGAAACGTGTCGGCGATGCTGTCTCTGATTCCACACGGCAGCTAATCAATAAATTGCGGGGCAAGGGTCTTAAACGCGCGAGACGTGTAGCGTCGAGAAAGCAGGCAGGTAAAAAGCTTAAAAATACACCTGCCAAACGTGCCCGGGTAATAAAAAGTGATATCTTCTCTTAGTCTATATCAGTCACATAATGTCTGCCGAATAGGTTGCGTCCATGAGTAGCGAGTTCGACATCTTCGCGCACAAACCAGTACAGACGTCTGTGCTGGGGACTATTGAAACCGACTACTAACCTATCGCCCCAGTTGAGCACAATAACCTTGAATTCCTAATACCCGGCGACAAGGATAACTACATACGGCTCGATATTCAACTCTATGTCCGGGGTAAATTAGTCTCGAGTTCTGGGAATAATGTGGACATTTCGGACCATACGGTCGTCACCAATAATCTCCTCCACTCACTCTTCAGTCACTGTACCGTCGTTCTCAATGGCACCACGTTCACGCAATCGAGGGAACACTATAATTATCGTTCGTATTTGCAGACTCTCCTGACTTACGGCACCGATGCGGCTGCCACACATCTCACGAACGCCTACTTGTATCGTGACACTGGCGACATGTTGCCGTGTTATCCCACGTCCGCGACAGTGACTGCCGTGACTAAACGAAGATTCATCACTCGCTGGGACAAACTTAGCGCCAGTAAAGATTTGCAGCTTTTCGGCCGCCTGCATAGTGATCTGTTCAACGTCCCGCTCGTCCTTCTGATGGGCGTCAGCTTGCAGATCAGATTGACGAAAGCCCGGCCCTCTTTCTACATGATGAGCAAGGAGGCCGATTCAGACCACTTTCAAATTTTTGGACGCCCAATTGCTGGTGAAGCGCGTGAAACCGGACCCCTTCACGCTGTTGGCACATACTGCCACCCTGAATACGGGCCTCTCGCACGCTATAACGTGACGAGAGTCGAATTCCAGACTATCTCTTTCTCTGCCGGTTCTAAATCCTTGTATATAGATAACGCCGTCTTGGGTCCGGTGCCGAAACGTCTTCTCTTCACCA
>Ga0123355_10011965_pt1 | contig 13411 bp, 9 predicted proteins | sample TergutEmb28metaG_3_FD_89872 | JGI IMG/M metagenome (GOLD analysis project Ga0123355, IMG submission 89872) | Embiratermes neotenicus P1 segment gut microbial communities from Petit-Saut dam, French Guiana - Emb289 P1 | ecosystem: Host-associated > Arthropoda: Insects > Digestive system > Gut ...
AAAGGCTATTTTGAATACAAAAAGAGAGTTGTCAGATTGCCATCTTCTGGCATATGATGATGTGTATTATGACAGGTTATCCATGTCTTGGAAATACCTGCTGTTCAGCTTTCAGTCTACTCTGATGAATGCAAGAGTAGGTTCCTCTGAAATGTGCCAAACAAAACTTTGTGGAGTCACATTACATAATGTAATAGCCTTGACACACGTTGCCATAAGAACTTATTTCAGAAACTTCCCATTTTCCTGCCAAAAGACATTGCCTAATATTCACACAAAATTGAACACCTCCTGGGACACTGTTATCATGACTAACAATGTGCCTCAGTGAATATTCACTTAAGGAAGAAGGTTTTGAATGGATTCATGGCCCAAAACTGCACATGAAGAACAGGATTCACATTCCCACAGAGCTGTCAAATTAAAATGCGTGTTACAGACTAAATAAACCATGGTTTATGATAGCTAGGTCCTGGTATGTCCAGTGTTAAGGATAGTATCTCTTGATTCTGTGTTGTCTAAATGCAAAAAACAGCCATCCATATGAAACTTTTTTTTCAAGCTATCTCAAATAATTATGAAAGCAGGAAGTAATTAATACTTGGTTACTTACAAATGTATTTACACATCTAAAATCATGATTGCATATTTCATTAGTATTAGTACGTTTAAACTTAGGTTAGAGTCTTCTGATATGTGACATGATGTAGCCTGACAATCAGGCAATGTGTCACAGTCTACACAATAGTGATACTGATACAACTGCTGTGAGATTTCGCACATATCACCCCACCCTTCACTTATCCCATGGAAGGCATTACTTTTTAATCTGGATATGGCTGGCTGGGGAGACAAGGAACTGATTGTGTAACAGTTAAATTATCTGCTGCTATAATTAATCTTGGAGGAAATTAAAATAAGACATTGTTCCAGACAGCAAAAAAAATAACAAGGTCAGTGATTCTTTGTTATTTATTCTGCCTTATTTGAATAACCCTGCAGTTTTGTTGATTGACAGTTGTGTGACAAATGACAAAATGTCATCCAGGGTGAAGTCCTAACCTACTACCTTCCTTTAATTACAGGTATAATTCAACAGCAGAAGGTTTGATGGTCAAGTGCTCATGCTCCATCACACTCCACAACTACTGACTGTCACAGTACAATGAAACATTCATTAAATCAATCCCACACAAGAACATTTGCAATTCTGCACTATGAAGTACTTGCTCTGTAGAAGAATAAGGTAAGGAATGTCCTTTGAAGTGTGCTTTCATGGACAAAGAAGAATTTAAACTAGTAATATTGCACAAATTCCACTGTCTGAGATATGTTTAACATTCACAATGTTTCAGAAACCAGCTCCTCTTTTCAGAATATTTATACAAAACATAAGGTAAAAGGTGCAGGTAAAGTGCACCCTTGTACAGGCACTGAGGCTCTGTACAGGCCATACGGCCCATAGGGGGAGTAGAGGTATAGCTCTACTCTTTCTCGACCACGGCACTAGAAGGGGTGAGGATACCAAATATAACTCAGACAATAAAAAAGGCCTGTGTGCCCACTAAATCAACCATTCTCATAAAGCTCTAGAGGAACGTAATGACCCTGCATGCAGTTTTAGAACACAGACCAACTTGTTTTAAATGTTTATGATGCAGTAGACTGACCTGTGGAGATTAATGACTTCAGAACTTCCTCTTCTGGAAAGCAAAGACAGCGTGGGAAACTGGAAATAAGCGGTGATTACTTGTTTGAGGTCAGCACAAGAGCAGTAATTGTAATGTTTTTGTCTGCACCAGTCTTGCAAAAGGAATAGGTCAAAACAGACAGAAAACTAACAGAACAAAGCAATTTAGAGTCATCTGAATAAATGTGACATATATGTAGAAATGGCAAACTCTTCTTGTAGCATACAATGTGCTGTTACTTTCTATCCCAACATCCTTCCTAACACATGTGTTTAATTTTTCAGAATATTCCATGCATGGAGTCTGGCTGGTGGAAGAAATTATGATGAAGAGGATGATATATATGGGGGGGAAAAAAGAGAGAGAGAAGAAAAAGGAAAAAAACTCTGTTCCCTCTTTCCATTAAAAAATATTGTGTTTTTATAACAAACCAAAGAATCATGGAATATAATGCAAAATAACAGCAATTTATACTGCCAGGGTCTGTATCCTTACGCAATAATATTTACAACTACACATTTTAATTTAAAGTCAATGTAAAGAGAAATATGATGTCTATGGTATATTTTTTGTGTGGTGAAGACCCTGCTTTTACCCTTCTTAATAATAGATTTGTATTATTAAGCATATTTTATTTATTTAAATAGTTAATATCCAGTAACGTCCTGCGTTCTGTCTCTAACATTCAGAGTTCATGCTTTAAGCCTCCCAAACATTTATGTATTCACCACCAACCTCAACTTAAACTTGTAACAAAAATTGTTACACTGAATAAAAATTCGTATGACATAGTTCACCTTAATTTGATATTGTGTTCATAACATTTATGAACATCGTCTGATTGGACATGGTTCTGAGGCTTAGGCTGGGTAAAAGTGCCTAATAGACACAACACATTTTACATGTTTGTGGGCTAGGCTAAAAGTTATTTGGACTTTATAAATTCCATTTTTCGGTGACCTGCACCAAAACAAATACCTTGAGTAAAATTATTCTATTACATATCTCCTAATATATTACCTAAATCATGAAAACATTTTACCCTATTACATATTGCCAAGAATTACACCTATTTTCAAAGACAAGCCCTGCAATATGCATGACAAATCTCTTCATTTTTGGTTCTGCTTCATACAGTAAGTTAATTAAATCCATTTTCCTTAGCTATCATGAGCTGCCTACATTGATGTTCGAAGAGTGTGATCATCAAACCGCTACTGATAACCGACCATGTTGTTCCATAACCTCATTTTAATTGTCCTGGGTATTTCACATATTGCATTAACCCTTTCCTGAAGAAACAAGCTTTTCAACCTCACTCCATAGCTGGACATGTCACATCCCTGTAACCCATTCCATGTAATACTACTATGAGTTCTTATCATGAAAGAAACAACACTTTAAGCATATAAACATGTATCATTATTTCAATTTACAATGTAGCTCCAAATTCCGGTTTTACATTATCATGGCTACTTCAACAGGGTAAAGACGAAAGCAAACATCTTTGGTAAGAAATATCTATTTTTACTTTTGCCATGATTCATTTCCACATGGCTGCTTACTTTGCTACAAAGAGTTCATAATGTAATGTACATTTCTTATATTAACATTAGAAGGCCATAAATGTACCCAGTGAACAAACTTACTACCAATCCCAGTGACCTTTCCTAGAGCCTTCATGTTATTAAAAGAATTTTTATAACTGGCACAATACAATTTAACTGGGTAAAACATTGAAAGACAAAGCTCTGGGTTCAGTCTTATGGGGCAAGTAGCAGTGTAGCAATTTTTCTCAACTTGAAATAATACAGAAACAGTATTTACACTAAAGTAACATTATTTTAAAGTATAGTATCCATAACTCTAAAATAAAGTTTAAAGCTCAATTTACTGTTGTGCATGCCAAAATTCACTCCAGAAACACCTGCATATAATATCATAAAAATAATATTGTCATTATGTTACATACTTAAATAAATAATTTCCTTTTCAACACATTGTACAGCTTGTTGTCTGTAATATAATCGGTACCCTATGCTTGGAAAAGATAGGGAACCAATTCTTTCAACATTTCTTAGTGTGTTTACCTGCCAGTAAGAAGGTTTCCTCTTGTTTGACATTTCCATTACCAGTTACTTTCTCCAGCTATAAAACTAAGGTTATGTTATGAAGAAAATATGGAAATATTTTGTAACCTTTTCTTCTTCCTATTAGATCTTATATTGGTTAAAAACCATTTCTAACTGTCATGCTTGCCCGTATACATATGTAAAATTCTTTCAAGAATTTATATATCATAGATATATTTAGATTGTAATTCTTCTTCCAACTTGAGGTATGATGCTATGACACACAGAGAAATCTTGAAGTGTTTCCACTCTCTGATCACATCTTTGCAGTGGTCTCTTTCATTCTTCAATCTGATGATATCTCAGGCAATGACTCAATACATATTCCATGCTCCGCTGATGTAGACATTTCTTTTTCCTGCACTTGCAGCCGTTCTCACTGGCGAATTCTCCACCATTGTTGCACCTTCTCGTGCAGTTTCCTACATAGTCCCAGGAACCTCCGTCACATTCCCGCTGCGGAGCCTGCACCACCTGCCTCCTCTCCTTCTTCACCTTCACCCTCTTCCAATGTCACCTGGAAACGGATACGATCCTGACCTACAAAACAAAGTACAGTTTCCGGGTTGCAAACTTTATACTAAATTACATAGAACAGAGGTGATAAAATAAAATGTAAACTACAAAACATATACACTGCAGCTTCCTCTGTCTTTTGCAAATGATAAAAGAATTTATGGCTTTAATTGTAATGTGTAAGATTTAAAACTGCTACTGTAAATATGAAATACCTAAGGTAGTAAAACCAACATGGTACACTTTTCAGAAAATGTTCATTTATGCAACAACATGTGCTGGTACAGCACAAACACATCATATAGACCACTGAAACAATGACGTACCTTTATGTTTCTATCTAAGCCACAGTCAGGTGTATCTTAATAAACATGTCGACTAACTCACATGAAAGGAACTTAAGTTTCCGCTTATTATATTCAAAAAGAAATTGGTGACTTGTCTAGCACACTTTTCCAAACATATGCAAATAGATTAAAATTTGGAAAGCCAGAGACAGATTGCATTCCTCATTGCATATTATCACTAACCCACCTTTTCACATATTTTAAGGTGCTTGGGTCTACTGTAGCACAAACACCAATCTACGATTTTTATACATACATACATACAGATGACATTTTAAGACATGATCCATAAGATGATCTGTTCTCATTTATCTAAACTGATTAATATATACATTATATCAAGCTACAGAACTTCATTTTGTTCAGGTTATATAGAAATTGGGACAGTTGGTCAAATACACAACATATATTTTATGCATCACAACTATATGTTTTGGCTACGTTAATGTAGCTGAAGCATGTAGCTCTAATGTGTAAAATATGTTGTGTATTTGACTGATTGTCTCCATTTCTATACAGACATAATTATATATTTAATTCTTATACTTCTCTTCAGCAGTTTTATTAAAGTAATTATATTCATATTCTGTGTTTTAACGGGTAAGATTCTTGTAATCTCCTGCTGTTATGCCATGATCCCTGAGGATGGCTGTTAAGCTGAAACAAATTGGATCATGAACAAACATTTTCTGAAAATTGTATCTTTTGGTTTTACTATCTCATTAAAGAGATGTACATGGTAGAAACGTGTTATAAAATGAAACACATGAGTGAAAACAGTAGTTCTGTTAACATTATGAAGCTAACCCTTATCCTGCTAACGTGGAGAATATGGTGAGCTACTAATAATAGCAGCAAATGGCAGATGGGATTTAATTCAGCGTTTAAAGGGTTAATACACATTTGCTCACCAGCTTCATTCTAAATCTATCATCCTGATACAATAAAGAGATGGTCCAATTATTTGGCTTACTTGTAGGAAAATGGCTTACGATCTGCATATACGCCACTGCAGTGTGGTAAGATTCCATGAAAGAAGTGGGATAATGTAAGATTAAATTCATATTTTAACCACTTTGCATCTAACACAAATGATTTAGGAATGGTACAGTAACAGAAACTTCCCACATACTTTAAAAAAGAAATTTTGAAGGAATTCATGAAAGTCAGCTTGTTTTAAATTACAGTTTAAACAGTAATTGTTATAAAACACACACTATACCAGGATTTGGGCACTGTCCATTGACTAACGTATTTGACGTTTTGGGAGTTTCTCTGAACCAGGCATTAGGTGATTGCTGCGACTAGCTGACACTGCATTAATACAGGCTCCATGTATGTTAAGTGAAAAGGCTGAGAATATGCATGGAACATCCTCAACATTTGGCTAGTATGATGTTTGGTACATATTAGTGGTCATTTATCTTTAAATAAAAGTCTGTCAATATAATAACAATGAATCATCTGAAAACAAGAGTAAAGCTAATTTCTGAGACAAAATACATGTGCATGTGAAGGCTGTTCAGTAAGTAAGGTTCCCTAAGCCATGAAAAATTGTTACAACAATGAATATAGCTCATTGATTCCAAAGACATAATCATTTTTGAACACAATCCCCAAGAATAATGATTTATATGCCCCACTTTGGAGTGAGTTTAAACATTCTATAAGACTAGAAACTGAGCTCTTGCATTGCAACCATTCATGAACAGCCATTTCCATTTCTTCACCTCCAGTGTGTTACTTAAGCAGAAACGTGATGTGTTAGTTTTACAAAATCAGTCCCTCCACTCACATCCATCCTTGATACAATGAGCCACTGACTGGTGCAATCATCATCATCATGGATGTTTGGTTGATCACTTTTGAATAACATGTTTTTTATGTTCTAAAATGTTTCTTCATGCCATCACAATACACCTGTATCACTGGGTGGTGAATTTTCATGAGGGAAACATGTTTCAAGCATAAAAGTTCTTTCTGGGCCCTAGTTTGTAATGGCATTGACATTGCACAACTTATCCCCTGAACAGCAACTGACTGACTACTGTGCCATCTGTTGCCTTATTTCCCCAATTACAAGAGCTACCTTCTACTGAAAAGTAAACTGATGATTAACAAACAACAAAGGCTAGGAAACTTCCTTACTGAGCATGCCTCATAAGTATATCATATATATTTCTGACCAGAGGTGCACAAATTCTTGGGGTCTGGTCGATATTGTCTGGAAGTTACACATTGTGCTGCCTAAATATTTGTGGGACTTCTGTATGGAAGAAGCTACATGCTATCCTTGTGGCTCCTATACTGCTGAAGGGGTTTCTAGACATTTTGGAAAAAATTTGCACTCCTAATTCAGACAAGGAAGATGTAAGTTCAGTGAGCAGATACTACTATTTATTTCATAAACTTTATGACTGAATATAATATTTACCTCCTCCACCTCCTCCACCTCCACCACCCCCACCCCCAGATCTACCTCTCTCACTTCCACTCTCATCCGTTGTGGTGTCATCCCCATTGTCTTCTTCTGTTTCCGTTTGCTCCCTCAGTTCTGCTGGTGGAGGACTTGGAGGTATCATACCCTGGTACCAGTCTCTGTTTTCTTCCAAGGTGTCCAAGATATCTTGAGCATCTGGGTGTACCAAATCTGCCCAGGTTTCCCACAGGGGATGCACAATATAATCAATAAACCCAACCTATGTGCAAGTAGAAACAGAATAAATGCAGTTACTCATAAGATGACAATTTCAATTTATGTAAAGCACTTCTTTTCTGCAGTGACTCATAATGTACACATTACTGACACATTAACATTCAGGTGCCTTGCACTACAAGTGTATAATACTTTGTTACAACAAATGCCTTCTGACACTTATATCTGCATCATCTATAGTGTTGATTTCGGTCTATAACTGCCTACAGATGTACACCTGCAGCAAGTTTACAGTGATATATAATGTAAGGCATTTGGAATACTAACAATATCTACATCATTTGAAGCCACACATTATGTACAGAATACAGCATGATGACAAAAACAAATTCTGGTAGACAATATTGGAGAAAGAAGCCCTGCCAGAAAGCCAAGGAATAGGTGAGACAATAAAGTGCAGAAGGCTGTCAAGTCACCAAAATGCTCAATGTCAAACAATGGTGCAGTGGCAAAACATACAAGTGATATGTTGAAAAAAACAGAGGAGGTCATGGTCATGAAATGAGCCAAAGAACTGTAGGAAGAAAAAAAGATACAAAAACGATAATAACATTTACTGTGCAAAATTATTTAAAGGAACATGTATGTGAAAATGAGGAGATACAGATTATTTGTGGGAGCACAACAGAAAATCTCAGAGACCACAAGAAAACATAAATTAAATATTTTCAAGTTCCAACTGGCCGACGCTCCAGCATATCTAAGTCTTCCTTACTGTTTGAATGTATTATTCAGTAACTCCACATATTAACTTGGTGAGCAGGCCATGAATAGGGGATCCTCCCAAAACTGCAAAGGTTATAGGGTTCACAAGCTTCTGACACATGATCATACTGCACACACTGGTAATAGTGATGTTCCAATTATAGAAGAGTGAATATAAGTCTGTAATATTATTTATTAACCCTTTCACTGCTGTGTATTCACAATCATTGTGTTGACTTATTTTTGAAATGCTTGTTAAGCAAAGAAATTAAGAGATGCAGTTAGAAATTTAATTAATAATAATTCATATAAAAAATAAAAAATGGTCTCAGAACACCTATAGATGACATTCCCACTGCTACATGTAGCAGGTCTTAAACTTTCCTACAGACAGCATACAAATCAGCATAGAGGTCCAAAAAATTTATCATGACCATCATAGATTGCACATATATTCAGCAGTTTTAAAACTGGTCTTAAATATAAAAACTTATGCATTTTTAGAGTCATATCTGCAGTGATACAGGTAAAGAAAGTATGGCATATTCCAGGTGCCTGTAACATTACATGACAAGCAGTGTACAGGATTAGGAATATGTATTAATTTTAAAATGGCTTCCATCTCGCTACTTCTAAGAGAACCAACCTGTGACTTCTCAATGGTTGCACTGTGTCTGTCACACATAGGGCTTATGTCGAGGTTCTGTTCCCGTTCACGATCACCCTGTTGAAAGAATTCCTCCATCAGAAGATCCACCCACCGGCGATAGAGTGTCAATGGCTTTGTGGGATTGCTCAAGTCTGCACAGTGAACCAAATTTTCTAGTACCTGTAAAGACAGCAGAGAAATATGCTGGTCATTAAGACATATACTATACCCAGGATTTTTAGGTTTTAGGACTTTGTCTATCATCTTGTATTCAAGCAAGAACAAAGGTTTCAGGAACTGGATTTGTTCCTGTGTCAGGTAACAGGATTAGGAGGTACAGTCTTGCTCAGCTGGGTTGGACAGAGCTATTCTCAATCCCTGAACAGGCTATGTCACTTCAACACTATCAGTGGCACAGCGAGGGCCCTGGCAGACCCCACACCATGATGGTTCATGTTGGTCAGGGTGGCTCATAAGTGTACAGACTACTAAAACTTCTATGCATTATTTTGGACTGAATTTAATTCTTCTGGCATGGGGCAATATTCGGAATATGGGAATAACTTCACTAATAATTATAAGGGTCCCTTAGTATGGTGTCACAAGGAGGCCCCCCAACTTGTTATATACAGTACTAAGTACCACAATATATGCTCGTATGATTAGGCTTCACGTCATAGCGCAGTTGGTTCAGGGACCACGCTACAAGTCAGAAGGTTGTGGGTTCGATTCCCCATGTTGTCATTGGAATTTTTCATTGACATAATCCTTCCAGCCACAGTGTGGCCCTTGGGTCGATTCAGCCTCCAACAGAAATGAGTACCAGGAATATTTCCTGGGGCGTAAAGGCGGCCGGTGCATAAGGCTGACCTTATCACCATCATGTTTTATTGTTATTGTGGATTCATGGAATGCAAATAAAATACAACACAATACAACAATACAATGTGCTGATTGTCTTGAAATCTGGGAGCCTCAATTTCCCCGAAATCTCAGACCTATTAAGGGATTGCTGTGATTAAGTTTAGCTTAACATAAGTTGACCGGTAAGCACTGCTCTTCCCACCTGACTTGGCTACATAAATGCCTCCCTGTCTGTTTACCTGGAAACTGGAAGAGATATTTTAATATTACACATCTTTCATGCAACTGTCTTATGTACACAAATTTATTTTCTAAGTGCAGCACCCTTTATTGGATATGAGACTCTAAACTAACTACAGAGAGCAGTTGATTCTACATATAATGCACCATCATCAGAATCCTTTACAATTGACCTGAATTGTAATTTTCATATTGTAACGAATGTTCTCAAAGAGTTGTGTACTTTCATTGCACCCACCTGTATCCTGTCAGTGTAGTTATCAAGCAGAAGTACACCAGAGCCAGCTACTTTCTTTGTCTCTACCATAGTCTTCAGGTCAGCAAGCAGGCTCATATGTTTGGACATGTCAGTTGATAGGACCATGTCAATCACCATTTTTCTCAGTGTCTGTCGCTGTTTCTTCCCCAGGTTTACAAATATATCACACCCTTCATTCTGCAGCAACTTGAATGCTACGGCCAAGTGATGGTTCTCCAGTACAGACTCGTCATTATACATCAGCGCCAGTTCCGAACCTAAAATATTTAAAGCACATATTGTTTGTTCTACTACATTACAGCAAATGCCTTTGTGCAACTGAATTTACAACCATATCACTTCAGATGAAAAGTTATTACTGCATAAACTTCTAACACATACTCGTGATAAAATGGACATCAACACATGAAACTAGAATTCATTTTAACAAAACTTCAGAATTTAAGATTGCTTATGAAAACTAACATTATGTAGTATAAACGTTCTATGCTATACAAATGAACAATAACTCTACACTATGGTACACTTTCCCTTTAGCACCATCCAAGACAAGATTTTCTGAAGAAACACATTCCTGTATTTTAATGTTAACATATAATAATTCTGTGAGCAGGTGGTGCAGATGGTTAGTTTAACATATCAGACATGACAGGACTGTTTTATTTTCTATGATTGCAGACATTACCGGTATTTAGCACAGACAGATGAGTTATGAAGTAACAGACATCACTCATAACATGGAAGTGTCAATATGATGTCAAATTTTGACTTAAAGCCTTTTCTACTCATTAATAATGCAAGTTGCAAAAAATGTTATTGAAAATCAAGTTCTGACACTATGTGAAAAAATTTAGCACACAAAATTTGTGATTTTCACCACAGTAAAAAAGGAAATCTTGTTGTCAGCAGGTGTGTACCAACGTGTTAGAGGATCCTTGTGCCTCCACATTCATGGTAAAAAATAGAGGCTTTAAGTTCCTCCAAAACATGGTTTCCACCTGCAACAAACATTATAGTATCATACCCCTTAATGGCACCCAACCATGACAGATTTCATGGTGTAACACCCCACGATAGCACCCGTCCCACACCACAATTCATATTGTCATACTCCATGATGGCCCTCACCCACACAAAACTTCATTTTATCATAATCAATAAGCTCATAATCTAAACACAAGACACCTTATTGAGCATGATTCATGGTTTCTCTAATGTCAATTAAGGAAAGTATACTTACTGGAGTTAATAAGGAACTGATTTGTGAGACCTGGATGATCCACATCATGTATTGTGGCTGCAAACAGAGCTGCCATGATCTCCAATGGTGTGAAGACACTTTCGAGAGCCGGTGTGTTGAGGAGCACATGAGTAGACTGAGTCACATCAGCTGCATGCATACTGTTGTGAAACGGGTTGTCCTTGACATAGTGATCCTCTAGTGTCATCATAAACGTGATGAATGTCTTTGATGGGATTAAGAAAGTTTTCAACAGTTCTCGACTCTGCAAAAAGATGTACATACATACATATATAGACACATAATCGAATACAAGACAAAAACTAGACATAACACAATTCCCATATTTCAGCTATTACATTAAGCAGTTATCTGATATTTAAAATATTCCTTTACCTGGAAGGCAGCATAGGCAACTGCTGTCAGCGGGCGGTTGTTTGAGAGATCCCCTATTCTGAAGATATCAATTCCCCATCTGTCTATTTCCCCCAACATCTGAAACAATGTTACAGAGTTCATTAGCACTCTAACAGTCCAATTAAAACAATTACAAATTCATATGAAACAATAATAGAGCTAATTTTCTTTTTTATTTTTAAGTCACTGCAAGTATGCACATTCCAACAATACTTCACAACATGCAATGGAATTACTGCCTCTCCACACGTCCCAAATGGATGACAACTGTCACACCAAGAGGCAGATGGGAAAGCAGGTAACAGTATAGATGTGAGAGTGCAAATTCTATAATTTAACAACATATTCTTTGTTGAATAGTGTAGTGTTTTATTGAGAAATGCTGTCAATTGCTAAGACTGTAAAGAGTCAGTGACAACAGAATGACAAGCACGGAGGACTGGTGGAATGATGTTGGCAGCGGAAAACCGATGGAATTTGAGAAATGTCTGTCCCAGAGCCATTTTATCCACCATAAAACGCACATGGAATCCTCTCCTCTAGCAGAAGTTTACAATAAGATATTCTCTGATTAGTGGCGAATTTAAGGCACGACTTCATGATTTATATCCATATTGTATGTATGGAACTTGCCTTCCCAAGGTCTTCCTCACGAGGTGTTTCAACGCCATACTTTGGAAGCTTTTCGCCTGTGAAGCTGTTGGTGTGACAGAGGGGCTTCTTGACCCCTGATATCTGGGACATTGTAGTGGAGCCATGGCGGGGACGTTCTTTCTTCTTGTTGGCTCGAGGTTCTGTGTCTTCTATCCGCAAGGAAGGCAAATCTAATTCCTGCTGCTTGTCTGCACAACACAAAACAAATCAGTGAATAACTCACTTGTCACTGCACCAAGACTTATGCGGATTTTCATTAATCCTAGGCATTTGATTACAATAGATGCAAGATTTTAGGTTTTCGTCACGGTGCAGTTAAGGTATTCGATATTTAGGGATGTTGCGCAGGTTCAATAAGTCGTTTGTTATAGACGTTTCGGAATAGCGGTTCGGTGCCGTCTTCAGGGGGTTAAGATGTCTTAGTCATCCTTACCATGAAGGTGAGCCCGATGTTACGAAGTCTTACAAATCCTGACCCTTCAAGATGGGAACAACACGCTGTCCCGCTACGTCGGTAACTACCCACCGACGGTGTGCAACATTCTAGAAGAATGAAGACTTCTAGTACCTCCTACATTTCATTTTGTTTGACTTCAACTGATACAGCTAGGGGGAGAAATGTATCCTACATTAATGAACTACATTGTGTTGACCACACAACTCGCTGTGTCGCAGACGATATTATAGATTTAACTAAACATAACCCATTACAACCCGAAATGTGAACAAATTCAACATACTCAGGGATATTTCATTAATGTTTATTCTTTTAATATAATATAATCAAATAAACTGTAACTGTACCGAACACAGACTTCAGAAATGCAGTCAACAACTACATGTAGAGCAGAAACGGATCGTGATGGCACACGCGCAGAAACCAGATTTGGTTTTCCAGCGAAACGGACGAGTCCATTTATATCGGCGGGGGTGTCAGTTCAGTCGGCTGCTGGCAGCCGAGGTGTGCGCATCAGCGGTAGT
>Ga0123355_10011966_pt1 | contig 13410 bp, 15 predicted proteins | sample TergutEmb28metaG_3_FD_89872 | JGI IMG/M metagenome (GOLD analysis project Ga0123355, IMG submission 89872) | Embiratermes neotenicus P1 segment gut microbial communities from Petit-Saut dam, French Guiana - Emb289 P1 | ecosystem: Host-associated > Arthropoda: Insects > Digestive system > Gut ...
ATCGTGCCCGAGTGTGTCGGTGGAATGCCGTCGACGAGCGTGAGGTACTCGCGCCTCAGCTCACGCGCCTGCAGCAGGCGTTTCAGCTCGCGGTGGACGGCATCGCTCTTGGCCACCACCAGCAGGCCCGAGGTGTCGCGGTCGAGCCGGTGCACGATCCCCGCCCGGTAGGGGTCCTCGCCTCCCGCCGCCCGGTCCGCGAGCGCCTGCACGAGCGTGCCTTCCTGATGCCCGCGCGCCGGATGCACGACCACGCCGGCGGGTTTGTCGACGACGATCAGCGCGTCATCCTCGTAGGCCACGCCGTAGGCCGCCGTCAGTGGCCCGCTGGCCGCAGACGGCGCACCAGCGTCCTCACCCGTGACCACGATGTGCTCACCGGCGCTGACGAGGTGCCGCTTCTGGACCGCACGGCCATCCACCTCGACGAGCCCGGCGCTGATCAGCCGCGCGGCGCGCGCCCGCGAGCCGAGCGGCTCCGCCAGGAACTGATCCAGCCGCAGGCCCGCGTCGTCGGGCCCGACCGTTCCCTCCCACTCGAGCTCAGGCATCGCGCGCTCCGAATTCGACCACGAATACAAGGATGATCACCCCGAAGGTGATCGACATGTCGGCGAAGTTGAACGCCGGCCAGTGCGGTAGCTGGATGAAGTCGATCACCGAGCCGCGCGCGACACGGTCGATCAGGTTGCCGACGGCGCCGCCGACGAGCATGCCGGTCGGCAGCCACAGCAGCCGGCGGCCCGGCTGCCTGAGCATGAAGCCGACGAGCGCCACCAGCGCCACGCCGGTGACGACGTACACGAGCGCGCCGGCGCCCGACAGGAAGCTGAACGCGACTCCGGTGTTGCGCTCGTACACGAGCTTGATGCCCGGGATCACGTGCCGCACCTGACCCGGCTTGATCCACGTCCCAAGCGTGTGCTTGGTGATCTGATCGAGCGCAACGACGACCACGAAGACCAGCCCAGCGCGCAGCGCCGCACGGCGCCGCGTGGGGTCAGCCATGGATCAGGTTGACCACGATCGTCCGGATCACGGCGAGCAGGATCAGCGCGATGATCGGGCTGAAGTCGATCATCCCCATCGAAGGGATGATGCGGCGGAAGATGCGGAGGTACGGCTCCGAGACATCTCGCAGGAACGCCAGAACAACGTCCAATGCGCGCGAGTACGGCGGCCGCAGCCCGAAGGAGAACACGAGGTTCGTGAGGATGTAGATGAGCAGGAGCGCGATGTAGACGCTGAACAGGTCGCTGACGTAGTTGGCGACATCAGCGCGGGTGATCGCTGCCAGCAGCACCTGGTGCCCCTCAGCGCTTCGCGTCCGGATTCACGACGGCCTCGATCGCGTCCTGGAACGCCGTCCGCACGCCGGCGTGCTCCAGCGCGTCGAGCCCGCGGGCGGTCGAGCCGCCGGGTGAGGTGACCTCGCGCCGCACCGCGAGCGTGTCGTAACCCTTGGCCTCGATCAGCGCCGCCGAGCCACTCATCGTCGCGGTCACGAGCTCCGCGGCGAGCCGCGCGTTCAGGCCGAGCCGCACCGCCGCGTCGACCTGAGCCTCGGCCAGCAGCGCCTGGTAGGCGGGTCCGACGCCGCTGACCGCCGTCGCCGCGCCGAGCAGCCGCTCCGGAACCGTCACGACCTGCCCGATGCGACCGAACAGCTCGAGCACCTGCGCCTGCAGCGCGGAGTCAACCGGGCTGACGCGGGCGGCGGGCTCCGCGTACACGGTCACGCCCTGCCGGATCTCGACGGGAGTGTTGGGCATCAGTACGAAGACCTGCGAGTCCGGGTAGGCGCTCTGCAGGTCCTCCGTGCTGGTGCCGCCGAGGACGGAGGCGACAGGCTTCCCACTGTCGCGAATCTCGCCGGCCACGGCCGCGAGCTGGTAGGGCTTGTGGCAGAGCACAACCAGATCTACGCGCTCCGCGAGCTCGCGGTTGCCGGCGACCCGCTCACCACCGAGCTCGTCCACGAGCGCCTGCCCCCGTCCTGAGCCACTGTCGGTACACAGCACGGGCTCGCCCCAGCCACGCGCCAGCGCGCGCGCCATATTCCCTGAGCCGACCAGTCCGATCTTCATCTAGGGGAGCCTACAGTCGGGGCGGTGGGCCAGCGGGCCCGAGGCTGCTGACCAAGCGGGTCAGCAGCCCGATCAAGAAACTAGCTTTGGTTGAAGAAGCCCTTCTCGAGCAGCCGCGCGCGTTCCTCTGCCGAGACCTCGACGTTCCGCGGGGTCAGCAGGAAGACCTTGTCGGCGATCCGTTGCATGCCGCCGTCGAGCGCGTAGGTGAGGCCGCTGGAGAAGTCGATCAGGCGCTTGGAGAGGTCGGAGTCCGCGCCCTGCAGGTTGAGGATCACCGGGATCGCGTCCTTGAACTTGTCGGCCACGTCCTGGGCGTCGTTGAAGTTCTTCGGAGCCACGAAGTGCACACGCACATCCCCGCTGCCGCCGCCGCGGCCGTTGCCGCGTGAGCCGACGGGCCGCAGGACGGTGGTGTGGCGGTCGTCGCCCTCGTCGCCGAAGATGTCGTCGTATTCGTCCCGGCGCCGGCGCGGGCGCTGATCGAGCCGACGGACCGTGCCTCGGTCCCGATAGCTGTCCTGCATCTGCTCCTCCGGTTCCGAGTAGGGCTCGTAGTCGTCCTCGTACGCCTCGTCATCGGCCAGGCCGAAGTAGACGAGCGTCCGATGCCATGTGTCACGAAATGCCATATCGGTGGGAGGTTCGGGTTCCGGTTGGAATTCCCTGCTACTACCCGCGGAACAAGATTATGACGCGCCGGGGCGGTAGAGGGCCGATCCGAGCCGGATGATCGTCGCTCCCTCCTCCACCGCGACCCCGTAGTCCTGGCTGGTGCCCATCGAAAGCTCGTGCAGGCCGTGTGCCTGCGCGAGCTCGCGCAGCGACGCGAAGTGCGCGCGGCTGTCCTCGGGATCTGCCGCCAGCGGTGGCATCGTCATCAGCCCGGCGACCCTCACCGGGCAGCGCTCGAGGAAGCCCGGCAGCTGCGCGGGGGTCACGCCCGCCTTGCCCGGATCGCCGGCGACGTTGACCTCCACGAGAATCCGCGTCTCCGGGGTACCGTGCCTGCGCAGCTGCGCCAGAGCGGAGTCGGTCGCGACCGAGTGGATGTAGCGGACGTGCGGCAGGATCAGTGGCACCTTGCGGCTCTGCAGGGCGCCGATGAAGTCCCAGGTGAATTCGGGGTGGGCCTGTGCCTTGACGACGAGCTCCTGGGCGCGGTTCTCGCCCGCCAGCGTGACGCCGCCCTGTGCCAGGGCGGCGAGCTCCTCGGCCGGGAGGTACTTCACGGCGGCGAGAATCTGCACCTCGCCCGGGGCGCGGCCCGCATCGGCGATCCGCTGGTGCACGGCGGCGAGGTTCGCCTCCACGTCGGCGGCGAGCAGGCCGTGGATCAGGTCAACCATGCGATCGCCGCCTGGCGGCCGGCGGCTGGACCCTCGCGGCGATAGGAGAACAGCGGCGGGTCGGTCCCGCAGATCGTGCAGATGCCGGTGTCGTGGATCGCTGTCACGCCGGCCGCTTCGAGCTGCTGTCTGGCGATCGCCTTCAGGTCGAGGTTGTCGCCCACCGTGTGGTCGGGAAAGCGGTCGCGGAGGTCGGGGCCGACCTCGTAGCAGCAGGCGCCTGCGGCCGGTCCGATCGCACCGTTGAAGACGAGTGCGCTCGGCCCGTCCGTATGCGCCTGCAGCTCGGCGAGCGTCTGGGAGATCACGCCGCCAGCGAGCCCGCGCCATCCGGCATGCACCGTCGCGACGATTCCGGGGGCAGCGATCACGATCGGGACGCAGTCGGCGGTGATCACCGTCGGCGCGAGGTTGCCGGTCGTGGCAAAGACCGCGTCGGCCTCGGTGTCCGCCGCGATGTCCGCGGCGGCGACGACGGAGCTCCCGTGCACCTGGCGTGGGCGGACCGGGGTCACCCCCACGCGTTTACCGATCGCTGGGAGCGTTTCGCGTACGTCGCCCCAGGACCGGGTCGTGAACACGGCGCGGGCGCCCGGAATGTCCACGGCTATCTGGCCGTCGAGCTCGTAGAACGGCGCCGGTAGCTGCACAGGCCCGAGGCTACTCCGCGGCCTTCAGCGCAACGGCGAGCTGCGACGCGCGATCCCGTGCCTCGCCGTCGTACATCGCGTCGCGAGCCGCCTCGAGAGCTTTGCCGATGGCCGGGCCTTCGGCGATGCCCGCCGCGCGCAGGTCGTCGCCGCTGATCTGCAGGGAGATGTGCCGCAACTCGTCAAGCCACAGCCGGGGTTGAGACGGATCGCCCTTCGCAGCCACAAGGGCGATCGTCTCAACCCCGACGTGGCGTAGAACGCGGGCGATCTCTGATCTGGAGCTCGCGTTGGCGAGGCGCAGCGCAAGGCCCGGCGCCCGCGTCCCCTCGAGGATCGCCTGGCGGTCGGCCGCGGTGAACGCGAGGCGGTCGAGCGCAGGGCCTAGCTGCTTCTTGGGCTCAGTGGAGAAGACGCAGGCGAGCACGAGGATGTCGCGGCGGCCGTCGGCGGGGAGCGCGTCGAGCGCGTGGCCGGCCAGGTCGGGGTCCAGCGACCAGGGCAGGCCGAGGTCGCTGGCTGCCTCGAAGGCGGCGACCGGATCGGGCTCGGTGGCGAGCAGGCGCAGCTCGTTGCCGATGCGGGTGCCGCTGACAGTCTCGAGCGCGCCGCCCGCCAGCGCCCGCTGGGCCAGCTCGCGCGTGTGCGGAGCGATCTCGAAGCCGAGCCTGGCCGAGTAGCGGGCCAGGCGCAGAAGGCGGGTCGGGTCGTCCTCGAAGCTCGCGTCGTGCAGGACCGCGAGTCGCCGCGCGGCGACGTCCTCGAGCGCTCCGTCGACGCTGATGAGCTGACCGGCCAGCGGGCCGGTCAGCCCGATGGCAATCGCATTCACCGTGAAGTCGCGGCGGTTCAGGTCAGCGTGGATCGGCGCCGGCGCCACCGCCGGCAGCGCGCCGGGATGGGCGTAACGCTCGGTGCGGGTGCGGGCGAGGTCGTACCGGACGCCGTCGCGCGTGACGCGCAGGGTGCCGAAGCGCGGCTCGTTGCGCTCGGGGTCCCCGAGGGCGCGGGCCAGGACGAGGGGGTCGCCGTCAACCGCCAGATCGACGTCCACGAACGCGCGCCCGAGGATCAGATCGCGAACCGTGCCGCCGACCAGAAACACGCCCTCCGCGGCGCTTCCGGGAACAGACGCAACCGGAAGCAGCCGCCGTGCGCGGGTGAAAAGCTCGGTCTCGGCTGTGGCGTCCACGCGTCCATCTTCGCTCATGGCTAACGTGCTTGCCCGATGCGTTTCCCGAGATTCCCCAGCACCCACCGCCGGGCATGGCTGTTCGCCGGCCTCGCGGTCATCGTCGCGATTGCCGTCGGTGGCTACGCCATCTACGAGGCGAGCAAACCGTCCAACTCGTTCAACGCGAAGGCACCCTTCCAGGCGCCCACGACGACCACCGAGACCAACACCACCCCGAACAGGGGGCCTGCGTTCTCCTGGCCGCTATACGGCTACACGAAGACGCGCACGCGTTTCTTCGCCGCGGCCGACCCGAACCTCAATCCGCCGTTCCACAAGGACTGGACGTTCGGTGGCAACGCGCTGCTGGAGTTCCCGGCCTCGATCCACGGCGCCGACCTGTACTTCCTCGACGACGGCGCGACCGCCAAGAAGGTCAACATCAACTCGGGCAAGCAGGTCTGGCTGAGCCACGTCGGCAAGCAGTCGGCCGCGACACCCGCGCTCGACCCGCTGACCCAGCAGCTGTTCGTCCCCGTGCTTTCGCTTGACAGCGCCGTGATCAACGCCCGCAACGGCGCGTTCGCTGCCCTGTCGATGAGGACCGGGCATGTCGAGTGGAAGGTCCCGATTCCCAGCGGCACCGAATCCTCCCCGATCGTCGTCGGGAACTCCGTGTACTTCGGCGACCAGGGTGGCACCTTCTACTCGCTCAACATCAGGACCGGTCATAAGAACTGGGTGTTCTCGGCCGACGGCGCGATCAAGGGAGGCGCCGACTACTACAACGGCGACCTCTACTTCGGCACCTACGGCGGCACGTTCTACGCGCTCAACGCCAGGACCGGTCATGAGGTCTGGTCACAGAGCCCGGGCGGCGAGTTCTATTCCACCCCGGCGATCGAGTTCGGCGACGTTTACGTCGGCAACAACAACGGCGCCGCGTACGCGTTCGTCGCCAAGAACGGGACCACCGCCTGGACCCGCACGCTCGGCGCCTACGTCTACTCCGGTCCCGCCGTCGGTGATGTGCACGGGCTCGGCCCGACCGTCTACATCGGCTCCTACACCGGCTACCTCTACGCGCTCAACGCGCAGACGGGGGCCACGCGATGGTCCTTCTACGCCGACTGCCACTGCTCGTCGACGGGAATCTCCGGCTCGGCCACGCTGGTCGGCAACACGGTTTACGCCTCGACCGTGTATTCGCCGAACACCTACGGCGTGAACGCCGTGACGGGCAAGGAGGTCTTCCACTATCCGGACGGCTCCTACACCTCGGTGGTCGCGACGCCCAACGCGGTGTTCCTGATGGGCAAGTACCAGATCTACAAGTTCTCGAAGAGGTAGGAGACCCTGTCAGGCGCGTCAATGCACCTGTTGTTGACGATGGGTAAACGACGGGGACATTGACGGCCGCTTCAGGCGGCCCTGGCAGGCTTGCGGCAGACGCCGACGACCAGTTCTGCGCGCTTGAAGCCGAGGCTCTCGTAGATCCCGATCGCGTGATAGTCGGGGTCGGCGGCAATCACGAAGTGGTCGACCGGGTGGCGTGATGCAGCGTGCGCGGCGGCGTCCGCCACGAGCCGGGTGGCGATCCCCGTGCGACGGTGGGTCTCAGTGGTGTCGACGTTCTGAAAGCGTGCACGCCCATCCGTCACGACGATCCCGAGCGAGGCGACGGGCTCGCCGTCGAGCAGCGCCACATACCAGGCGCCACGATCCTCACGGAACATGTCGCGCAGGCCAGCCTGCCGGCGCCTGAGGAAAGTCCGGTGGTATTCGGTGTCCTCGTAGCCACCCGGCGCCTGCGCGGTCTGCAACTCGACGACCGCGCCCCACAGCTCCTCGTCGCCGTCGGGGTCGAGCGCGCGCACCCCGACATCAGCGTTGGCCCGCGGGTGAGGGGTGATCTGCTGCGGGGTGGCGGTGAGACCTGAGGTCCACTCGAGCTCATAGCCGCGCGGCACCAGCTCCTGGTCTGCGGCGCCCGCGTCGCCGTCGGTGCGGTCCCAGGCGAACGTGCAGTGCGTGACGTCATTGCGGCCGCCGAACTCGCCCTCGAACAGGGCCTCCCAGCGCTCGCCGTCACCGGCCGCCGGAGGCTCGTCGAACAGCAGGAAGTTGCCCCACCAGAAGGTCGGGTTGGTGGGCGAATGCACCGCCCAGAAGCCGTCCCGGCGCACGAGCACACGGTCGCGGGAGAGCACGTCGATATCCGTCGACCAGACGAGGCTTCGAATGGTCTGAGCCATCGGCTACTCACACTTCCGGAGTGGCGGGAAGAGGGCAAACATGGTAACGTATTCTGCCTATGCGTTGTCGAAGTGGAAGTCACTGTCAGGAGCCGGCCCTCAGCGGTCGTCGCTTCTGCGCCACGCACGCGGCCGAGCTAGACCGCATGCGTGAAGAGCTCAAGGACGCCGCCGCCGCCCGCATCGGCCGGGGCAGGCCCAAGCGGTCGTCCACGTGCTGTCGTCCAGGCTGTTACGAGCCTCGCGTTCCCCCTGCCGCGTATTGCGACGCATGCGCGGCGGCAGGTTACGTGGAAGAAGCCGCTTAGCGGCTCCTCTGGAAACAGAACCGATTAGGTCTGCGCTACCTCGCGTACCGGGATGCCGGTGCTTGCGAGGTAGCGTTTGACCTGCTCAATGGTGAGCGTTCCAAAGTGGAAGAGCGAGGCGATCAGCACCGCGTCGGCCCCCGCGTTCAGCGCCTGCGCGAGGTGCTCGAGCATGCCCGCGCCGCCGGACGCGATCACGGGAACACCTACGGCCTCCGACACCGCTGAGGTCAGCTCCAGGTCGTAACCGGCGCTAGAGCCGTCGCGGTCCATGCTGGTGAGCAGGATCTCCCCGGCACCGCGCTCGGCAGCCTCACGCGCCCAGGCGACCGCGTCACGGCCCGTCGGCCTGCGGCCCCCGGCCACGTAGGCCTCCCAGCGTTGGGCGCCGTCGATGCGCTTGGCGTCGTCGATGCGCTTGGCGTCGTCGATGCGCTTGGCGTCGATCGCGACCACCACGCATTGCGCGCCGAACCGAGCAGCGAGCTCGTCGATCAGGTCGGGGCGGGCCAGCGCCGCCGAGTTCACGGACACCTTGTCGGCACCCGCGTCGAGCACAGCCTGAGCGTCGGCCACGGAGCGAATCCCACCGCCGATCGTGAACGGGATGAAGACCTCGTCGGCGCTGTGCCGAGCCAGCTCGACGACCGTGTCGCGGTGGTCGGAGGTCGCGGTGATGTCCAGGAACACGAGCTCATCGGCACCAGCGAGGTCGTAACGGCTGGCGAGCTCGACCGGGTCGCCGGCATCGCGCAGGTCGACGAAGGCGGTGCCCTTGACGACGCGGCCGCTATCGACGTCGAGACACGGGATCACGCGCTTGTAGTGCATCTGCTGGAGGCTAGCCGTGTGTCTGCTGGAGGCTCGGTGTGGCGTCAGGCGAGCCTGTCCAGAAGGGCCTGGGCCTCGCCCACGTCGAAGCGGCGCTCGTAGATCGCCTTGCCGACGATCACGCCCCGCAGCCGCGGTTCGTGCAGGTTCGCGAGCGCCTCCAGGTCTTCCAGCGCACCGATCCCGCCCGAGTACACGAAACCGTGCTCGACGACGCCCGCCACCGCGCGTGCTCCCTCCACATCCGCCCCCGCCAGCATCCCGTCGCGGTCGATGTTCGAATACACGAAGTGCCGCACGCCGCGGTGCTGCAGTCCCGTTAGGGCGTCGGCGACATTGAGGTCGGTCTCCTCGAGCCAGCCCGCCGCGGCCACGCGGCCGTTGCGGGCGTCAACCGATACGACGAGCTGATATGGATAGGCGGCGACCGCCGCATCAAGGAACTCGAGGTCGCGGAACGCGGCGGTTCCGACGATCAGGCGCTCGGCGCCCGCCTCGGCCAGTTGGCGCAGGGCGTCGAGCGAGCGGAGGCCGCCTCCCACCTGCACAGGGACGCCCAGACTGCTGGCGATGCGCTCGATGTGGGCGACGTTCGCGGGCTTGCCCGTACGGGCGCCATCGAGGTCGACGACGTGCAGCGCGCGTGCGCCCGCGTCGACCCAGCGCTTGGCCGCGTCGAGCGGGTCGGCGTCGTAATCGGTGCGCTGGCTGAAGTCGCCCTGCTGGAGCCGCACCGCCTTGCCGTCAATGATGTCGATCGCCGGGAACAGGATCATGCGTACACGGCGCCCGGCTTGGCGCTCTGGACAAGCCGCATGAACCTGGCGAGCAGCGTCAGCCCGTCACGCGAGGACTTCTCCGGATGGAACTGCGTGCCGTAGACGGAGCCGTGGGCGACGATCGTGGTGAAGCGCTCGCCGTACTCGGCGGTGCCGACGACGTCGTTGCGGTCGCGCGGGTGCGCGACGAACGAATGCACGTGGTAGAACGGCGCGCCGGCGGCCGGCAGCTCGTCGGTGAGCGGCGAATCGCGCTCGAGCCGGACCTCGTTCCAGCCGATGTGCGGGACGCGTCGCCCACCGGCCTCGATGCGGCGGACCTCACCTGCGATCAGCCCCATCCCGGCCGCCCCGCCAAGCTCGGTGGACGCATCGAACAGGAGCTGCATGCCTAGGCAGATGCCGAGTATTGGCGTGCCCTCAGCCGCGCGCTCATGCAGCAGTGCAACGAGGCCGTGGCGGAGCAGGTTCGCCATCCCCGTGGGAAACGCGCCCACGCCCGGCAGCACCAGCGCGTCGGCCGCGCGCAACTCAGCGTGGTCGCGCGTGATCGCGGCCTCCGCCCCGACGTGGGCCAGCGCCTTCTCGACGGAGCGGCGGTTGCCCATGCCGTAATCGACGATCGCGATCCGGGGCCGCGCGCCGCTCACGTGAGCGTCCCCTTGGTGCTCGGGATGCCGTCCTGCGTGGGGTCGAGCGCGACGGCGACGCGCAGCGCTCGGGCAAAGGCCTTGAAAACCGCCTCGATCATGTGGTGTGCGTTGCTCCCGGCCTGCAAGGTGACGTGCACGGTCAGCTTCGCGTTGGCGGCGACGGCGCGCAGGAACTCCTCGGTCAGCTCGTGGTCGTAGTCGCCGATCGCGCCCGGCGGCAGCGCGCCGTCGAACACCAGCAGGCCGCGTCCCGAGATGTCGATCGCACACAGCGCCCGCGCCTCGTCCATCGGCACCGTCACGTCGCCGTAGCGGGTGATCCCGGAGCGGTCGGCGAGGGCCTGGTCGAGGGCCTGGCCGATGCAGATGCCGACATCCTCAACCGTGTGGTGGCCGCCGGTCTGGAGATCGCCGCTGGCCTGCACGTGGAGGTCGATGCGGCCGTGGCGGGCGAGCAGGTCGAGCATGTGGTCGAGGAAGCCGACGCCGGTTGCGCGCGCGCCGGCGCCGGTGCCGTCAAGGGTCAGGCTGACCCGGACCTCGGTCTCCCCCGTCCGGCGATCGATCGTGGCGGTGCGGCTCATGTTCCCTGATTGTCCCTAATCCGGACTTCCATCGAGCGGGCGTGGAACTCGAAGCCCTCCGCGCGCGCCACCGGCGCTGCGGCCCGGGCCAGCGTGCCGGCATCTTCGATCCGCACCTCGGTGAATACGCGGCGAAAGTGCTGGGGGCCCAGCGACGAGGCGAAGCGCGCGGCGCCGCTCGTCGGCAGCGTGTGGTTGGAGCCGGCGATGTAGTCGCCGAAGGCGGTGCCGGTGCCGACGAAGACGCACCCCGAGCGGGTGACGCGTGGGGCGAGTTGCTCGGCCAGCGGGCCGAGCAACTCGAGATGCTCGGGTGCGAACGCCTCAGCCAATGCGAGCGCGTAGTCGAGCGAGGGCACGAGCACCAGCCGGCAGATCGCCTCCGTGTCCGGCAGGTCGTGTGCCAGGCGCCGCATGAGCTCCTCCAGAAACGCCGAGTTGGTGCTGACGCCGATCACGGCCGTGCCCGAACCGTGTTCGGCCTGTGCGAGCAGATCGAGAGCGAGCGGCTCCAGCGGGTAATCGCCGTCGGTGATCGCCAGCAGGTCACTTGGCCCCGCGAACGAGTCGATCCCGACGCGGCCCGAGAGCTGGCGCTTGGCCTCCTGGACGTAGAGGTTCCCAGGCCCCACGATCACGTCGACCGGCGTGACGCTCTCGGTGCCGTGGGCGAGCGCGGCGATCGCCTGCGCCCCGCCCATGCGGTAGACCTCATCGGCGCCGGTCAGCACGCAGGCGCCGAGGATCACGGGGTTGATGTCGCCGTCGGGACCGGGTGGCGAGCAGACCGCGACGCGGTCGACCCCGGCTGCGTGGGCCGTGGCCACGCCCATCACGACCGTGCTCGGATACGGTGCCCGGCCGCCGGGCACGTATACGGCAGCGCGCTTGACGGGCGCCTCCCGCACGCTGACGCTGTGGTCACCGAAATCAACCGCCAGGTCCTCGCGGATCGCCGCGCGGGCGACCCTGCCGACGTTCTCGTTGGCGAGCTCGATGCCTGCCGCAACGCCGGCGTCGAGTTCGGCGCGGGCAGCGGCGAGCTCGTCCGCGCTCACCCGCAGCGCCAGCGGCTCGGCGCCATGCGTGTCGTGCATCCGCGTGTAGCGCATGACCGAGGCGTCGCCCCCGGCGCTGACGTCGGCGACGATCTCCGCGACGGCCCTCGCGACCGAGCCGCCGTCGGGGATGAGGCTGCGCAGCTGCGCCGCCAGAGCGGCTGCATCGCCGGAACCGGTGACGATCTCCGCGCGCATTCAGCCCGCGATCCTCGAGACGAGCGCATCGATCGCCTGCGCCTTGAGCTTGTCGGCCACGGGATTGGTGATCAGCCGGGCCGTGCAGTCGGCGATCTCCTCCCGGATCACGAGATTGTTCTCGCGCAGCGTCGTGCCGGTCGCGGTGAGGTCGACGATCGCGTCGACGAGGCCCGTCAGCGGCGCCAGCTCGACCGATCCCTTGACCTCGACGATCTCGGCCTGGCGGCCGGTGGTCAGGAAGTGCCGGGTGGCGATGCGCGGATACTTCGTGGCGATGCGGACGACACCGAGGCGCCGCAGGGCGTCCTGCGCGGGATCCTCGCCGGCCTGCGACGCGACCACCATCGTGCAGCGGCCGTAGGCCAGGTCGACGATCTCATAGACCTCACGCTCGGATTGCTCCATCAGCACGTCCTTGCCGGTGATGCCGATGTCGGCCGCACCCGCCTCGACGTAGGTGGGCACATCCGAGGGCCTCATGGTGATGATGCCGACGTCCTCGAACAGGAGCTTGCGGTCGTTCTCACGGACCGGGCGCGTGTCGATCCCGAGGCGGTCGAGCAGGTCGAGCGTGGGTCCGAACAGAGCGCCGCGCGGCACCGCGAGCCGCAACCCGCTGGCTGCGAGCGACTCAGCCACGGCCGCGCTCCTCAGCCCTCAGCGCGATGTGCACACGCTCCACCTCCAGTGCGAACCCGACCGCGGGCAGCGGCCGGCCGAAACCGCCGAGCAGCTCGTCGTAGCGCCCGCCCTGGCCGAGCGGCATGCCGTGGGCGGGGTCATAGACCTGGAACACAGCGCCGGTGTAATACCCGAGGCTGCGAACCAGGCCGAAGTCGAAGATCACGCGCTGAGCCACGCGCGGCTCGAGCAGGCCGAGCAGGGTGCGCATGCCGGTGCCCGCCTGCTGCAGCGGCCCGTCGAGGCCTGCCAGCACCTCGGCGCCACCGCGCACGCGCGGGACTCGCAGCAGCAGCTCGGCGTCAGCGTCCTTGAGCGGCAGCCGCGAGAGCTCGCGTTCGACCCCGACGAAGTCGCCCGTCGCCAGCTCGTCGAGGATCTCCTCGCGGTCCTCCGGACCGATCCCGAGCGACTCCAGCAGCGCCGGGTAGAGCGTCACGTCGCCGACGCCGACCCGGAAGCTCCGGAGACCGGCGGCGTCGAGCGCATCGCACAGCACCGTCAGCGCCTCGGCGGTGCCCTGGGGGCCCGGCGCGCCGATCAGCTCCACCCCGGCCTGCAGGAACTCCCGTGATTGCCCGCGCTGCGGGCGCACGCCGCGATAGGCGTGGGCGAAGTAGCTGAAGCGCAGCGGCGTGGGCGCGTGCGCGTAGCGGTTGGCGACCAGCCGAGCGATCGGCATCGTCATGTCGGAGCGCAGCACCAGCACGTTGCCGTGCTCGTCGAACAGCCTGTAGGGCGAGCTCAGATGTGCGCCCTCACGGTCGAACGTGCGCTCGTACTCGAGCGCCGGGGTGTAG
>Ga0123355_10011969_pt1 | contig 13409 bp, 8 predicted proteins | sample TergutEmb28metaG_3_FD_89872 | JGI IMG/M metagenome (GOLD analysis project Ga0123355, IMG submission 89872) | Embiratermes neotenicus P1 segment gut microbial communities from Petit-Saut dam, French Guiana - Emb289 P1 | ecosystem: Host-associated > Arthropoda: Insects > Digestive system > Gut ...
AAGAAAGAAAGTAAAAAAAAAAAAAATAAAAATTGTTTTTTTTTTTTAAATTTAAAAAGGTTTTTTTTTTTTTTTTTTTTTTGCAAGTGCAAAGCTGATACGATATTTTTGCTGACATGTTTGTGGAACAGGCTCAGTTTCGCTTCAAAAGCCTTCAAATTGAAAAACTATATCACATGTAAATTTATTTCTCCTTTAATTTTCGTCTTGAAATCATTAAGATAAGGTTTAAGCGCACATCAAGGCGACTTCTCATCAGATCCTTCGAAATGACAAAATATCTTCAACATTGCGCCACTACTCACCAATATCCCTGCCTAGAATATAAAATATTTGCAGTATTCTTTTATGCCTTATTTTAGAAACGGTTTTTAGTGACGCCGGTTGAATCCATTACGTCGGATTTAGCCCACTGTTAGAATCACCAAAACTCCTTCCAAATCCAATCAAATATTTTCATCACATTGCCTCGTTGTGAATAAATCAGGGATTGCCAAAACGTATGTATATGAGTTCTGGCAGTTCCATAAATTATGTACTACATAATTTCTTCGCCGATTCCTTCTCCTACGCCAGTCTCAGGACAATATGTACTTCCGCCATCAGTCTTTATATTTGTCAATATTTCCCAACCTAGTTCCAAATCAGCAAGTGCTTCGTTTATTTAAAAAAAAAACGTTCGCCAATTAGAGCCCTATATTCTGGCTAACTCTTTATGGATATGAAAGACGCTACCAGTACCAAGAATAAATACAGTCAAAATTCGATTATCCGTCAGGTGTCGGGACCGAAGTAATGACGGGTACGAAAATAGAGGGATAATACAATAGGTTCTTAAAAAATTACATACTTCGTAATAAAATTAAAATTATTTTTATATCACCTCCTACACTGTACGTATTTATCTGCGACCATTAGAGAATAGGCCAATATTAATAAATAATAATACCTTAATTACACAACTGACATCATATAATAAGCAGAGCATTCGCTTTTCCTCTCAAATATTCCACACACACACACACACACACACACACACACACAGACGCGCACGCACAGTGGCTCGCCACTGTGCGTGTTGATAGAAACTGAAGGATAATCGAGCGACGGGTAATCGAAGTTTTACTGTACCATCAACTGCTCAGTGTCTGCAAAGTCAATAATTTGCTCCGCGGCAAGTTCACACCAATCAAATGACATTATTGTTCAGATAGATGTATCCTTTCTTACAAATGCCCCACACTTATTCCAGCAGAGACGCTAACGTCTTCAGAACGTAGTATATATGGAAACACCTCTTCTGCTACAGGCAACAAACAACACAGAGGCGGTGAAGAAACGTCAGTGTTCGTCAGTTATTTCCAACACTTCGCAACTAGCACAATCGTTTTACTATGAATGCTCTTCTTCTTAATTTTTTTGTTGTTGCCGGATCAAAGACAACACGAAAGACTTATTTTATTTGTCCTCTTTGCTTATGCTCGTTCCCATAATTATACCTTGCACTAAACGCTTTGATTCCAGAAATGCATTTCTGACAGATATGACGAACCGCTTTATCTTCCTTTCCAGTAAAGAAGAATTGGCTGTTCAATCATTAAGCATTATTACTTCTTCACCAACTACCCATTTCTTCAAAGCCATGCGTCTGTTGCTTGTTGCGGCATGAATATAACGAACCACGACTGCAGGTTTTTCACATCTGTGCGCAAAATAACACTAAATGAAGGTCTACAAATGTATGTATATTTCGTAGACCAATGTGGGCTCCTCCAGAAAATGAAGTACTTAAAAGGTTCTAAGTTAACCTTTAGAGAGTGACGATGTGCTATTTTAGACTGAAACAAAATATTAGTTTTTTTGTATACTTTGCATGTAGATGTTCATGAATCGCAAGTTATCGTCTGATGTTCGGTCCCGCGAACGCCACGAAACGGGAGCGAGGACCGGATACGACCCTCAAACCGGGGTTTGCCGACTCATATTTTAAACTTGGGTTCAAAAATAGTTAGACTGTGTTGAGACCATTAAACCATACCGAAAAAATGTTAGACACAAAATGTGCCATGGTGTTTTATCACGCGGGTTTTTGTTGTTGTTGTTGCGAAACCAGTAGAACTGCATTTAACACAGTTGGCACAAGGTGCTTGCTTTCTTCATGATTCCGTGCAAATTTTTTTTCGCAAGGTATTTCGGTGCTATAAATATTTAGTGAATAAATTTCGAGATTCGCGCTGGGCATCACAAAAGATGATCGGTGTTGTGGTGCGATTTTAACCAAAGATGAAATGTGTAAAGAAATTTAGTAGAATTAAACAAAATTTAATTCCATGAACATTCATTTGTGGGCTCTAGAGTTGCTGCAAGAGGATAAGCAGGCAGGAAACCACGTGGAAAAATTAATATGAGAACTGTTGTAATTTCTTCTTACCATCATGTGAAGACGAAACGCTTCCGAGCAGTGAACGGCCGTTCAGTAGTGCGCCTGTGAATCTCTTCGAATGCTGCACGCTTCACATAAGAGATAGGGAAGATGCCGCATGTGCAAGGCGAACAAAAATTGCCTGGAGGAACACGTTGATGATATGAGTGGGTGCTCGGAAGTCCTTAGTTCGACCAGGAAGGAAACAAGCTACAGCGATCAAACTCGGGATTTATTCAACATACTCCCCATGAAGCTCAATACACTTCTTAGTCCGTTTCTCTAACTTTTGCAAGCCACTGAAAAAATTCAGTATATTGTCTGTTCAACCAGTTCTCCGCGGCAGCAATGACCTCCGCGTCGGACGAAAAATAGCGACCTTTCAATTATTTTTTCAGTCCAGGGAACAGGTGGTAGTCCGAAGGGGCCAGATCCGGAGAATAGTGTGGGCGATCAAGACATTGGAAGCCCAGGTAGGCCAGTTTCTTCTGGGTTGCAAGTGCCCGGGGTGTCGGGACATTGTCGTACAAGAACAAGATCCCCTTGGTGACCTTCCCGCGGCGTTTTTCCTTCAAAATGTCCTTCAATTTTACCAGCAGCGTTGAGTAATGCTCCGTGTTGATAGTTTGGCCCTTTGGAAGATAATGAATGAGGAGGATACCGTCTTGATCCCAAAAAATCGAGGCGAGAAATTTTCCGGCGGATTTTTGCACTCGGAATTTTTTTTGGGGACGGGGTGAGCCGCTATGCCGCCACTCCATTTAATGTTGCTTTGTCTCCGGATCATAGGGATGTAACCACGTTTCGTCCACGGTCACCAACCGCGACAGGAAATCGTTTGGATTGCGCCGAAAAAAATTCCAAAATTTTCTCGGACGTCTGGCACCGTTGACGTTTTTGATTCGCGTTCGGGCATTACGGGACCCACTTCGCGGAGAGCTTCCGCATATCCAAATCTTCATGAATGATGGACCCAACCCGCTCACGTGAGATACTCACTTGCTCAGTTATTGATTTAGCCGCAATATGGCGTTCTTCCAAGATTAGCTCGTGAATTTGACCGATAATCTCCGGAGTGGTCACTGTTTTGGGTCGTCCAGGACGAGGCGTAACACAGGTGGAAAAATCACCACGTTTAAACTGGGTCACCCAGTTTTTGACGGTGGCATACGATGGTGCATGTTCCCCTAATGTTTCTGTCAGAATGGCATGAATTTCCTTCGGCGCCTTGCCTTGCAGGAAAAAAAAACTTGATGACAGCTTGCATCTCCATGTTGTTGAAATCGCGCGCGTCGCCTGACATGCTTCCTTTCAGTCTCTGTAACGAGAAAAGACTTGCAATTCGGCACATGATCAGACCCCTCTTTCCAACGACACTATCGATTCCGGCCTACGACATCGGGAAATAGGTCGGGATAAGGACTTATCAGCACCCCCTCGTACAATCATCTGCAAGATTCATACATCCTGGAATTAAAAGTCAACTGACTTTAGATTTAAGTGTGACCGCCACTGACTCGCAGGAACAGTTTTTCTGTAAGAAGACAGTTGTGTCTGCAGTTAATTAATTAGCACGTCATGCAGGCAAGGGGAAATGCAGACACAGCTAGACGCTTCCTACGCCTCTGTGCGAGATGGAGATGAGTGAAAAGCTTCACACCACAACCACCTTACCCATGAAAAAGCTTTACGTACCTACTGGATGAGAGGCTGAAGGAGCCCATCAGCCGATCTGGATGCAGATGAGAAGAAAACTCTCAGCTGCTGCAAGGAATCGAACACTTGTACCACGTTTTCCAGGCCCGGAACCCAGTCACTACACAACCGGAATTGTCCCGACTCCAAATTACTTCCTCACAAGGCATTCCTTCCATGAAGAATGTCTTATGTCCTATCTCCCTATTTGTTCCTACCCACTGCATTTTCTCAAAGGATTTACATAAACATTTGGTACTGGCATAGTATGTTGAAATTTGTTGTGGCGGGGCTACTAGTAGGCGCTTTGGAATACGTGCGGAGAGCTTGTGAAATCGTTGTGTCCGTCCATATATTTCAATATAATAAATGGAGAACAGCTTAAATAATTTTATGAGATGAATTATTCGATAATTTTACAATGATCTTTCGAGTACTTTGAACTCAGAATTAGATCTGTCTTGGAACAACCACTTTATCTGAAGATCTACAGGTGTTTGTCCGCGCATCTCGAGCGTAACTCGCGATATATTTAATGGGGCCTGAATTGTTTAGGACAAACTTTGTACAGAAGAATAGAACCTACATTTTACGCTAAATATATGTGTCTGTCACGTTACCTTTTTGAGACGATTAAAAGTGGCTGTTATGATGTGAGAACACGTGGAAAGTTTCTGATAAAATTTCTTACTGGAGGTCATTGCTCTTCCACTCAGTTCCCTTACAAAAGAGTACCAAATATTTACATTTAAGAATTAAAGATCCAGTGGCAATGAAAGAGAACGCGCCAGAGTTCTTCTGCTGTGCATAGATTTCCTAACTTATTAAGTTGTGATATCTCATTTGGTTAATGGATCCGAAACGGACTGAAAACAATGATTTTCACGGCTGTCAGCATAGTAAAGGAAAGAACCAAATTTAAAAACTTGAAGTAATTACTGATTTTAAGCTTTCATGGTAATTTAATATCATTTTAATCTCGTTTGTGGGAACTGGCAGCAAATGAAGGTGGGTTGCGTTTGTGGAGTTTGTGCAGAAGCTACTGCCTGTACGTTCAGATCAAAGCGAGTAGGGTTTTTTTTTCACGTGGTGGAACTGCAGCATAAGACTTTCACAACTGCATGTTCACCGGTCCAAATGGCCCGGACCCAGAATCATTTACCCACCCTTAATTTTGAGGCGGCGATCTTCGACCCTAGGTACTGGGGCAGAATGTTCTTTTCAAAGTCTGGCAAAACAGGGCGCCCAAACGTATATTTCGCTAAGAATGGCAGGTCACAGTTTAATGGTCAGAGTTCCTTATTCTTCGAGGTTCAGCTCTTCTGGCACGTTAGATCTTGTCGACTGGTAATGAGTTCGCGACATGTCGGAGGAACGTAGAACCTCTTGTCTGCCCAGCCATACAATCCAAATCTTCTTGGATTGCTTGACCTCGAAGTTGGAAGCACTATGCTCTTCGGAAACGTCGGCAGCTGTTTGCCAGCCGACAAAACGTAAAATCCTAGACGATTAGGAACTTCTTCAACACTCCAGACTCCCATGTGGAACAGCAAGTTATCGATTTTTTAAGGGGTTGCATGATATCCGACTGAGGTTTTTCTTTGTACGTTCCGATGTCGTTAGGGCTCCACTATCACCCAAATTATAGCCTCGAGCACAACCCCTTGTCGGCAGTCCACGACTGCTTATTCAGTAAGGACAAGGACACAACTGAGGTCTCCATTCTGAGACATGACACCGCGTCGCTGTGTAAACGGGTCCAGACTCTCGAAAAAAGAGTAGCGGTCTCGTCTTTAAGGGCTGACGTATCCAAGACAACACTTAAAAGTCGCTTATCTTGTCACAGAACCCTAAATATCATTATCGTGTTCACAAGTTCCCGCCAGGAATCTCTGTTTTAAACTAAACAAATCGAGGCCACAATGTCCTACACCATTTCTTTTCTTCTGTCCCAAACGTGCTATTGTCCCCACCCATTTCATGCTCCCTAGCTTTTTTTCACCCAAATAACACTGTTATGTAGCACAAATCATGAATTTCCTCCCGATGGAATTTCTTCGTCGTCTTGTCACTTCCCTCCTCTCAGGCGAACTCAGTTCCCTGTTTTAACGCCCTCAGCCTGCTTAGATTTCATAATACATACGACTAATAACATTATATACGTGATTGGGAAGAGAAACGTCTGTCGTGTCCTGACAGCCAAAGTGACTCTGACAGCGCTGTGATCTGAGTTTACGCAAAGCGTTCTGGGAGCCTGATGGTGACACATGTCTTCTGCAGGGTAACCATAAGGCGCATGCCTCAAAGAATGAATTTATTATTCTGTCAATTCAAATAACATGAAATTAGAAGTTATCACAGCAGTAACGTATATTTTATAGGTTTGACACCGTATATTCTGGTATAAATATATCAATGCTTCCGACGAAATTACCTCAATCTTCAGGTTCTTCTGCCCTGAAACTCGGAAGAGCACACCCCTCAAAATCTGTGCTTCCTGTCAAAATATTAGTTTCACCCGAAAGATTCAGCCACTTGGGTAAGAGCGCTAGTGGCAGAAGACTTCTGCTTCGTATTCGAAAAAAAAGCATCGGGTTCAAATACCTGCCTACAGAGTATCTGTCCTAACAGAGATATGTACCTTTTCTCAGTCCCTCCAGTCCAATGCCTGGACCATACTTACTCGCGAATTTAGACCTCCACTACTTCCAACCATATCTCCCGTCCTTTATTCAGTCTTTATTGTATTATTCGACGCCATGTAATCTGACACCCTGATGGCGTTGCTAAACACACCGTGAATGAATTGAAATGTGTTCAAGCAACATAAAATAAAATTTGCTCTAGTGCCACCATCGCGTATCTATGTTCACTGAGTCCCTCTTCTTCGTGGCGTGACGCGTCTCTATATTCAGTGAGTCCACTGTCATCACGGCATGCCGCATCTCCATGTTTAGTGAGTCCCTTCTCATTGCCGCATGGCGCGTCTTCATGTATGGTCTCTTATCATCGAGGCATGCCGCTTCTCTGTTTTCAGTGAGTCTCTTGTCATTGCGGCATGGTGCATCTTACAGGATAAACTCTACGTATGCAGGGTAACTCTGAATACATCGTCTTGAATAGACAGTCGTGAACAATCGACCAGAGGCGGTTCATCATCAGTGTGTTCGGTGATAACTAACAGCCATTCAATGTAAAATAGGCTATTATGGCTCAGTCTTGGAAGTATTCCTTCGGGCTCCACAATGGTGGAGAGTTTACCTCGTTTTGTTACTCTCAGCTTCTGAGGACACTGCTTGTTCAGATTTAGTTACAATATATAGCCATAGGTGTAGCTGTTAAACTTTGGAAATGTGAAGTTAATTTAGGCAGTAGTTAACATGTAAAGACAGGTGGTATAGAGCCACAATGAGAACTCTAGCGACAATAACATGTAAGTTATTTTGGAGGATTAGTCAGAGGGGGGGTTTGTGGCTCGCCACATTAAAATTCGCTTGCATCTGAGGGTATTAGTATGTGCTAATTGTACCGTCAAAACTTCGCTCATACTTCACACAACAATGTCGTAGAGTTGTTCGCACTTACGACACAAGGTGCGCCACCTCTGTGCGTCGTAATAAAATGGTCGAGTGATATGAATTGTATCGCAGTTCACAACTCTGCTCCACAGTCGCTTCTGCCTCACTATTCATGATCATTCTTCACCCTGACTGTTCTCTACATTCCATACACGATCATAACGTAATCATTCCAGTAACATTATACGAGAACTCGAAGTCAGTACCAAAAAATGCTCCCGACAAAACGAAGTAGGCATATGGCTGCCACTTATTGTTACTGGACTGAAAACTATCAGATCTTTGTTACATTCACTGCGCGGTCTGACTCAGTCTTATTCGCATTTTGAAATAAAAACATGGACATAAAGTTGATGCTGATACTGTTTGCTCGTAATACAGCCCTCCGGACTCAGTTCCATAAAAGTTAAACACCCAGCTGTGGAAAGCACCAAATTATGCCTTTCATCATTATATAAAAGTTCTTCGCTCTTTCTACTAATGGAAAATTACTCTCGTACTTTTCCACGTGCTGCCTTCTCTCTCCCTATATCTTTCCTCTTTTCAGACACCCACATAGACGAGGGCCCTCTGCAGAAAGCACTAAACATTGTTCCTCGGTGTCAACTCTATCCTGGAGGGTAGTTTATACACCCATGGTACTGCACTTTTTACACTAAAACAATACGCTATATTATCTTATGTATGTAACACATGCAGATAATGATAAGCAGGTGAAGTTACAAGATGATTAAATTTCAGTTTCCCCAAACGCAGCTCGGTACAAATGTGGGAGTGGTCGTCTCCCGTACTGGATTACGTCTCACACTCCCACATCCTGTCCAAGTACACCACAAGGGCTCACAAACCCATCGTAAGTAATTTAAAATACAAAGACCTTTTACGAAAATTCCAGTCACCTAATACAACTTAAAATTAAAGTTGCTTCTTGGCTAAATTAATTGCCAAGTCTTAAAGGAATATGTTGAAATGGTGCATTAAATGTGTAGCTCCACAGTGAAAGGCAAGCCTGGACGATTTGCAGCAAAGGAAAAGGGCAATGAAAAGAGTTTCTTAAATATGTTAGATACGTGATAGCAGACACTTGGACACTGGTGTCAAATATTTACATCTAACAGAAATATGAAAAGGCTGCAAAATCAATAATACATACAGTTAAATTTTAATTGCCTGACAGCAGAAGAGGGCCCTTAAGGGGTCAGGTCGGGTAGTAACCTAGCCCCCGAGCCCCTGTGCGGATGTGACTGCATTGTCAGACGTTAGAACCTTATACACAGAAAAGCAAGGTTATAGCTGCTACAGTCAAGACTTTCCCGTAGTAAGTGACCGGATACGCGACCTCATGCTCTCTGATAGAGTCTAGCCATCGTTGAAACAGCAAGTACTCCTACCTTAATGCATAATACTTCATTTCATTCCTTACACTAAACACACGGCGTCTCCATTAAGCCTGTTTAGGGCAATAATCACTTACCGAAAGAAAATTAGGAAACACCTAAACACACACTGCGGACAAAATGTAAATTATGGTTCTTTAATATTTAAAACACGAGGTAAATATATTTACCACTATGTTTCAAAGGGTTCTTCTGCTCCTACATACTTATGTCTGGTGTATTGATTCTCGGGATGCCCCGCCCAGCTGTATCGCCTTCACTTAAACGCCACAACAATTTCGTCGTTACATAATTGTTATTATTCATGTATCACCTGTAATATTCTCCTCAGTACTTTGTACATGTTTGAAAGTGTGGTGCTGTGTCACATGTTCTCTGAGCAAACAATTGAAATGCTGGGTGGAGTGGGGTTCATTTGTGCCACCCGGCTAGGCTGGAGCAGGGGAGGCGGGTTGGTGGAGTGGGGAAGGGAAGTGTGGGGTTGGAAAACAGTGTGTTGTTTGACTATGTAATGTTGTGCCGTTTGTTCAGTGCTATTTGTATGAGGAAAAAACACAAATAGTATGCAGTAACACGAGGTCGCTCTCTTCTTTTAGCGCGTTCGCGACGAAGTGTTGCAATGTAACTGCTATTACCTTCAGCACGCTCTCTTGTCTGTTAGCATGTAACAACTTAAAAACAGCGGAAGATGTTTGAGTGAAACGTGGTATTTCGTAATTAACTACAACATTTGTGCACAGTCCAGTTTCGAAGACTTTCGGACAAAAGCAACGGATACTTGACAAGAAGACCAGAATGCATTTCTGCGCGCAAACAGAGAGCAACTCGCCAGGTATTTACAGGGGCACAAATATTCCTGTTACAAGCTGTACAGAGGAATGCAACATGAATTTCATGTCCATCATAATTTCTTTCATAAGTCGTATGGTTTTTCAGACAATTAAACTGAAGCAATTGCACGCGCCATAAATTTTCCGCCAAATTTGCGTCTTCCCTATGAATATATGTCCCACGATAAACCTCCACCCTTGCCGTAAACGCAAAGAAAGATATTTAGAGTTTGGTAGAGGTGAAACTCTGCCTATTGTTACTGTTAAGTGGAAGCGATCACCTAAGTACTCCGTCCGCTTCCTTAGTGACAATTGCACAGGGGGTCGATTACTCCGTAGCAGTTGAGAGTCATTTAGGTGATAATGATGTTCTCAGTTTTATGGAAACAGAGCGCACAGTTCATACTTTTATAGCACCAGGTCCCTTTTGATGACCACATAAAAACAAATTAGATTCCACAGTTTAACGGCCTACCGAACACTCAAAGATTAGCCATTGTACGTTAGTCACCCATTTAGAGGTTTTTTTCAAAGCGAAGAAAATGAATGTGGTAAAGGTTATTCCTGTCCGTCTGTCCGTCTGTGACGCACTGTCAGCCTCTAAGAATTGGAGAGCATTTCTAATTCATAACAGCAGACTTTCACTTTAGACGTCTGGCAGTCCCGATTTTCAGCCATATTGACCCAGAGTGAATTACACCTCACTGAAGGATATAAAAACACAATTTTATGTTGCTGACTCGTAATAAAGTGTTGATAAAATTTTATATACCAGCCGCGAGCAAGCTCAATAAACTACACAGAATGGAATATGCTTTATGGATTACAGTCTTTATAATTCTGTATATTGCCATATGGAATGCAGCCTTTAGAATTCTTGCTCTTGCATTATGGTGTACAGCCTTTGCAATTCAGTGTGCTGTCTTTTTAATACAGCCTTTAGAATTGTCTGTGCTGCCTCTAGGAGTACAGAATAGCAATTCTTTGCACTGCCTTAAGGAGTACAGCTTTTATAATTCTGTGTAATGTCTTATGGAGCACAGCTTTCAAAATGCTGTGTAGTGTCTTATGGAGAACATCCTTCAAAATTATGTGTAGTGTCTTATGGAGTAGAGTCTTCAAAATTCTGTGGAGTGTTTTATGGAGTACATCTTTCAAAATTCTGTGGAGTCTCTTACGGAGTACAGCCTTCAAAATTCTGTGTAGTGTCGTATGAAGTACAGCCTTCAAAATTCTGTGTAGTGTCTTATGGAGTACAGTCTTCAAAATTCTGTGTAGTGTCTTATGGAGTACAGCCTTCAAAATTCTGTGTAGTGTCTAATGGAGTACGGCTTTTACAGTTCTCTGTATTGTCTTATGGAGTAAAACCTTTTTAATTTTGTGTACTGCCAAATGGAGTACAGTAGTTACAATTCTGTGTTATCTCTTATAGATACGTCTTTTAACATTTTTGTACTGTCTTTAGAAATACAGCCTTTGCTAGGTTGTTTACTTCCTTACGGACTAGAATCTTCACAACTTTATGTACTCTCTTATGGAATACATCCTTTAGAGGTCTCTGTACTGCCGTATGACTTTCCAGTCTTTCAGTGCATGATTTAATCTCTTACTATAAATTTTATAAATTTGAATGAAAATTAAAAACCAGAAAAAATTCCCTGTTCTTAAATAAGAATCCCTCAATGAAGACACACACAAGCCTGGAGGTATATACCCGTGGAGTCATAGAGGCGAATGGTTAACTCCATGCTCCAGCCACTTTAATCCCATGAAAAATCCTCAAGTGCCGGTCGGCTAGGAGCCCGATTGCTGCTGAGAGTTGGTGCGAGCTCACTGGAGAGGAGAAAGATCAGAGGCTAAAATATCCTTCGCTGGCTTTAAGCCTATAGTAAGAGAACTTAATTTTCAGTGGTTATAGTAACATCCCTTGCGGAGATACCCGGAATCTGTCTTTTACAGAAATTGCAGTCCGAAACACAAGGTCATATGGCCGAATACTTAAGTTCTGGGTACTATTTTGCTAAAAGGTACATACGTGTATAAGCGTAGCATGGGTATACTTTGGCCACTTTGTGTATCACATTGCATTATTACATAACACTTTAGCTTCCGCTTGAAAGTACAGTTTGATGTTGTATTGAAACTGTTTTATTTCTGGTACTGTACCTATGCCTGCAGCTGTGGAAATGACGTACTGTTGAACCCTTCAAAACACAGCTCTAGTTCACGCAGTCCGTGACTTGACAATAAAGTACTCTGTAATTTGGCCATGCCGTGTATATATTTGTTTTGTGCGAGTCTCGCAAATATTAGCGACTATTTCTCTAAACAGCATTGATTGGCTGATCTTTGTATTAGAGGCCCTGTGTTTATTCTAAGCTACAATTGGAGATGTTTTGTGGTTCAGAAGGCCAAAGTTTCCAACTGGGCGTAGGTTAAGGTGTTGTTTTTATTCAATGAAATTAAAAAATTTTGACAGGCCTCTTATAAATCGGCCCGCACATAATAACCTCGTGTGTGCATGTTGCAGTTAATTGTGGAGATCAACAGTCAGGTGGCTCTATTCAGGGACCTGCTGATCCACGTGGGACAAGCCCGGGATTGCCCAGAGCTGCGGGAGAAAATTCGCAAACTGCGGCGAACGGTGGTGGATGCGTGCCGGCACACGAGCCAGCTGCTGCTGCCTCAAGTACGCAGGTCAGTGGTACAGATCCAAATACTACTGGCATGTAGGGTCTGACATCGTGCATTCTTCCAGAAGCGTAACACACATTCTCCAACACACATGGCGTCACATCCCAGATGACCATAAGCTCCATACAACCCTCCAGAGGAACCTCGAAACTCACATTTTTGTTTTGGCTTCATTTGATTCTGAAATTCAGGATGAAATTGCAGGCCGTGTAGCACGGACAGAAGAAACGAAAATGCATACATTTTGTTGCTCGGAAATTTTAAATTTCGTATCCATACGGTTGATATTTAACACAATTAGGAAAATAAATATACCATCAAACACAGCATTAATAGGCCTATGTGCATTTACTGAATCAAACCACTAAATTTCGCCAGTTAGTTTCAACCATCGAGTATTCATTTAGTTACAAATGCTGCTTCATTACAGAAGTTAAATATTTGTGTGTAAGATGCAGCTAAATTTTCCAGCTTACCTCTCATTCATATATGTGTATATGTACATGTATGTATATGCATGTGCGTACGTATATAGGCGGGTCGGTATGAAAGTAGCCTCCTGTATTTTTTCTCATCATCATCATCATGTTCCTGAAGGGTTAGGCGTGTTTCCTGTTCCTTGATCCTCAAGATGAAGTTGGTCCCTCCATCTCTTCCTCGGTCGTCCAACGTTCCTTCGTCCTTTGGGTTTATATTGTAGTGCTTGTTTTGGTAGTCTGTTTGTGTCCATCCTCTGTACATGTTGTAGCCACTTTTTCTGGTACTGTTTTATTTCCTTTACTATGTTCTGTGC
>Ga0123355_10011970_pt1 | contig 13408 bp, 5 predicted proteins | sample TergutEmb28metaG_3_FD_89872 | JGI IMG/M metagenome (GOLD analysis project Ga0123355, IMG submission 89872) | Embiratermes neotenicus P1 segment gut microbial communities from Petit-Saut dam, French Guiana - Emb289 P1 | ecosystem: Host-associated > Arthropoda: Insects > Digestive system > Gut ...
CATGGCATGGGACGAATGTGGACAAGGATGATCTGAAAGTACATTTATATTAAAAATAGTGTTTTCATACGTTTACACGCCATGGCTGCAATATCCTTCATGTACAATTCATTCCTCTACAGTGTAACTATGGGGGCATGCAGTGGTGCAGTTGGTTGAGGCACTGAGCTACAAGCTGGAAGGTCACGGGTTAAATTCCCAATGGTGTTACTGGAATTTTGCAGTGACATGATCCTTCCAGCCACACTATGGCCCTGGGATTGACTCGGCCTCTAACAGAAATGAGTACCAGGAATATTTCTTGGGGGGTAAAAGTGCACAGGACTGACAACTCTCCCACCTTCATGTGCTAACTGACATGGAATCTGAAAGCCTCAACCTCCTGGAACCATCAGAGCCTGTCTAGGATTGTACAGAAATTGTGTTACCTTTGCTTTTACAGTGTAACTAGACGGACCCTATTAATTCTAATTTATTCATAAACAGTCCACAAACATGGCATGAAATAATTGTTGGTAGTTTATGTTGAATGTTGGGCCACAGCTGTTTCTCTTACGGTAAATACATAAGTGTGCAGCTGAGGCACTGTCCTGTCTATTAAACTTACTGCAGTGACAGTGGTTGTTCAAACCAGAAGTCTATAAACAGGCTCCCTTTGCTACATATGTGGCATTTGCAAAGTCACTGTACAGTTGCTACTACCACAGTGGTAAGTAGTAATGTAAGACATATCAAAACTGGCAGTGTTTTGATGCAGCATCACGAATTTAAATGCTGACAACATGCAGATTGTAAACGAAACACCATTTCCACATTATGTGCAACAGGAACAAGTTGCAGAGTTGGTGCAATTGAAAGAACAAAAATGTCAAACTTCTTCCTCTAGAAGTGAAAAGAATGTTGCTTGGTCAACAGTCTTGGTATGCAAAATTACCACATGTTTTGCATGTATCAAACAGCATGACACGAAGTCTGAATTGGATGAGAGAGCTGTGATGATGCTCGCTCTGATATGACGTTAAAAATTCTACATAAAAATTTGGTTGATCCTAACAAAATGCTGTTTGTCCACTGCACAAAAACATGGGCTACATACACCAGTTTTTGACTGTCTCAAGGACAGACAATTCACAACTACAATGTACAAGAAATTTAAAGGAACTTTAATTTGGCTTCACACCAGGAAGTTGACTACTGAAGGAATAATAAGACAAGCTGAAAGAGAAGTTGTGGTTGAATTAAAAATGCTTTACTTCTGTCATGATTTTCACAAAAGTCACACATGCTTCACAAAATGATGTGCAGACCACTACTCCGAATTTCACCCAAACTGGACCACAAATGTAGAAAGTACAGACAGAAATTCATTTACATTCATAAGTAAAGTATGGCTTTCACTGAAATGATTTTCACAAAACTCATGATCACTTGATATACAAGGTGTAGCAGAATAGTTTGTCACAAAATTTCAGGAATTGTAGTGGGATCAAGTAGGAGCAATTTGTGGGAGCAAATTGAGGCAGGAAATATGTGGTTGGGAATGTCTCCTTCATACAAAAATCGACATCAGGAGGCAAACCCATGCACATGGTTCCAACCCAATGATCCCCACCCATTTTACAAATGCTGTGAGACACCATCTTGATGCAGCATTTCATGATTGCTGCAATCATCTCATAAGGGTCTGCTTCACTTCTTCCTTTGGGGCCATCTTAAGAGTCTCACTTATGAGCCCCTGTGGAAACAGAAAAGGATCTCATAGCTAGAATTACAGCAGCATGTGAAACTGCTCAGAACATACCATGGACAAGGTGTGCCAGAACATGGCACATCACTACAGTGCTTGCAGCGAGGTTCGTGGTGGCCACTGCAAACAGATCTTGTAAATTAACTGAAAATAATACTATTAGAAATTCTGCACACATGTACAAACAACAAACAAATTGTTGCTAATAATGCACATCAGTATTTTTTATGCCATATTATTTGTATATGTGCCTGAGTAGATGAAAACAATTTCTTTATTGGGATATGGTATATAAATGTAAAGCGATGATACTGGATAAATCTGAATGATGAATCTGGTTGTGGAAGCAGCTGTGACCTGTTTTTAGCTATATCCCAGAATTTATTTGGAGGTATTAAGGAAAACAACAGACAATCCATGATACCTGTTCTGCAGGCCAATATTCAAACCCAAGACTGCTAAAGACCAAAATCAAATCAATTTATGCAAAGCTCTCCCTACTATCATTTTTTATTGACATCAGTCAAGTACTTTCAGATAGGAAGTACCTGAACAGATGAACAGTTATGACCACCCTATTTAGCATTCATGGTCTGCATTTTGTGTAAGAGTATAAGTTAAAAAGTTAAAAAGAAATGTCAGAAAAAAATGGTTCAATCAAAATGTATTGTGCACAGTGCACTTACCTGCTGAAAAGCCGCATTGATCTGACCTTGTCCAATGAGTTGCTCGATCTGCAGTTGCTGTACATGAGCGTCAACAATATGGGGCGCAGGTGTTACAGCACGTGATCGCACTGCAGTGATTACACTATTCTGTATAACGTCTTCTTGTACACGAAAACCTTTGGCTATATGCTCTTTTATTGTTTCACAAACAGATGTCTTCAAACTATCCTGAATGCTAAAAGAAGATGAAATAATAAGAAAACTGTTAGTTGAGTCATAGCTATTTTACCTCTTCAAGTTGTGAACACCCAACTGTGCAATGAATAATTACTGTCTTGTTATAACACAGGCACCTAAATCTTGTTATGTCATAACACACTGTATCATAAAAATACCATCTGAACCTTGTCATGTCATAATATCAAGACATCTGACCCTTGTCATATCATGACACAGAAGCATTCAAACTGTGTTATGTCATACTACACAGGTAGCCAAACCTTGTCTACCACATGAAAGTACCAGGAGCTGGTGGCTTTGTTGGCCTATTAACTCATGATTTACTAATTTATGTTCTCAGAACATGAGTTTATATAATGCTGAATTATAAGTTCATGTGGAAATAATAAATTGAACTGATATTTGCCTGATCTGTGATACTATCCCAGCAATTGCCAGAAATGAAGCAGAAAACATTGAAAAACAGGTCAAGATAGTCTCTGGGATAAGATATGAACCTGGAGCCTCCTGAATATGAAGCAGGAATATTACTTACTCAACTGCTATGTCTGGTAAACATATGGAGGGGGACAAGGAAGAAAAAGATTATGAGAATAACTATCAACATAAGGAACTTACTTAGTAGTTTATATGTCATCTTCATACTTCTGTCATGCATACAACCATCACTACCAAATGTTTATGTATTCCATACCAAGTTGCGCGGAAAGGGTTAATACTGCATAATCAACAGTACAGTTTATTTACTATTCTATAAGACAAGAGGATGAACACACACAGCAGATACAAAAGACTCCATAGGATGTGATCATGGCATATACCCATTTTGTGGTAACAAACTGCCCTAGAAGAGGTATTCCAGCGAATAACTTGTGGATTCTGGCTTCCCAGATCTCCAAATTTGAACCTGTATGATTATTATACGTGGAAGACACTGAAATATAGAGTTTATGTGAAAAATACACTCTTTGAAAGAAATGGATGACAATATTCGATGAGAAATCACCAGTACAACAAAACAAGAGCTCTGTAGTGCAATGGGAAATATTTTCGGGAGGTGTGAGAACTGCTTATATGGTGAAGGTCAGCACTCTGCGACTGTTTTATGAAACTGGGTAAGTAGATACGCATGGGATTGTGAACTACAAATTCCTGGCAGAGGCAGGCCTCATCCACAATAGAGCTTCCATGATAGCTGCTATGTTCAGGCTGCATATTCAAGGTAAAACTGTGTTTCTTATGATCCTAAATTACATGTAATGAATGTTATGAGACACTTGCACCATGGGACATATGGTGGGGTGGAGGCATAGAACCAATCATGAACCTTAGCAACAGATGGCGACCAACCATTAGGTTTACACCTTGGCCACTTTATGCCCACAGAAAGAGTCCCAGTAAATACTCAATGAGGCTCAGAGGACTGCAAAACCAGTCTGATTTGGAGAAGAGAAATATCACATCCCTTCTGGAAACTTAACTCCAATTCCCCTGCTATCCAGCCTCCAGCCTAGTCATTATGCCTACTGAGATATCTTATGTTACTGAACCTGAGCATACACAACTTCTTCATTATGCATTCATTTTATGCAGTTAGTGCAAAGGCAAAAAACAGAACATGAAATTATTCTCCTTTACTTACCTTGTCAACCCCTTCTTAGTTTCTTCCTGTACCCCCTCTTGCATGGCCACAATAAGATGCTCGTGGTTTGTGTGCAACGAATCAGACAAGACCTGTATTTGGTTGATCATATCTCGCCCTTTCTCCTGCTGTCGTCGCTGCTTGTCAAAATAACTTTCAAGACTTTGGATATCTGTAAGATACAATTAATACCCTGTGCGGTGCAAATCAGAACACACTAATAAGCATGGGGAAGTGAAGGACTGGTAAAGTCTGATTTGAGATTCTTGTAAAGTCAGAGTTACAATGGATCAGCAGGGATGTCAACATATGAAGTCAGCAGACAAAATGGTAACTTACATTCTCTTGTTCCTTTGGAAAAAGATTCATTGATTTGTTGAAACATGGACTGGCATGACTTTTCAAAAGATGGCACAAGAAGACTGGTGAAGAAATCCTTACATACATGTTGCATAGCGGGCTGAAGTGCACTTACAGCTGAGTTACTCAACACCTCCATCACAGACTAAACAAAAGGAAACAATATACATAACTAGGCTCAGGGTACAAAATCAATGAAAGAGTTATGATAACAGTAAGACGTGTCTCACTTTCAGCTCAAAAAAATACTATGTCCAAGCTACATTAAACATAAAAAAATAATTTAACAGTCATTACAGTAATGAAATAATCGATCATCATGAAGCAATAAATGCCTGAAGAAAAATGCTGTGAACAAGGATACAAATATAATGTTAATTCCATCATATGACAGTCTTACTTCATGTAATTTCATGCAGAATTCAGTATTTTCATTCCATATATAGTTTCATTACCACAGATTTCAGCTTCGTTAAATTTCACAGATATAATATAAAATTTTGCACTATTACAGTATAATTCTTAACAACTAGAAAAATGTTACAATAGAATTTTGTATGTACAGTATATAGTGTGATAAAACTGACAATGACACGGAACACTTTTCTTTTTCATGGCACAACAGCCCCCAGTCGGTCAAGGCCTCCTCATTACCAAGGCTTCACCACCACACTCAGACACACCACACTCAGTAGGACTCCTCTGGATGAGTGACCAACCTGATTCAGAAACCACTACCTGACAACACACAGCATTCACACGAGACACGTTTCCGTGCCCCCAGCAGGATTTGAACCTGCCACTCCAGCAAGTGATTGCCTGCAGACCAAAACCTTAGACTGTGCAGCTGCTGGGATCAGCTGACAATGAGTACATACCTCCAATAAATTCCAATATGCATGGACATGGCTACAAAAACTTGTAATGAGATGCAGAGAATGTCCAAGCATGTTTACAGCTCATTCTAAAGTTTCAGTTGTTCGTGTTCCGAACTTCACATCAGAGCATTTTTCTCGTGTTTCATGCTAAAATTGTCTGAGAATACAAACACACACATCTTTTACAGTAATTGTGATACTGCATGGAGAAGCGAAGAACAGTCTTAGGTACAAAGGCATGAAAGTAGGTGAGAAGCATGGAATGATGCAGGAGACCAAGAAATATGGAATGGAAACGTGTATGCACCCATCAACTGGGCTGTCAGTGAAAAAGAAGATTTTATACAATTACCTTGCTATGAACTAATTTTGTTATATTTTCTTTCAGGAGGTGATCAGTAGATGTCAGCTTCTGTGTCATTTCTACATGAAGCTGGTGCTTTAGTGGTTCCAATGTTGATATCAGAGCTGTAACAAAAGCACCGAGCATCATACCAGAGCCCAAACATCTAATGCTGCTAAAGCCAAAATCATGGCCCTCAGACATTAACAAATTACTTCCCAATGGTCCATCTTAATAGTATTCTTCAACTCCTCAACTTTACAAGTGGCCTCTTCCCAACACATTTCTCCACCATGATTACGTATATATCTCTTGCACTCCCCACTCAAGTCACATGCCCAGCACAATATAATCTCCTGTTTCAATATCACATGTGATATACATAAATATTTTTTTGCAGTACTGTCAACTACCCAATTCCTTAATTCCTCTATTCTGTATCTTCCTTATACTTAAGGTAAAAAAACATGATACTGTTCTGCTTTCAAAGTTTGAGACCTTGTGTCTATAGACTGTCTAAACAACTGACAAACTTACTGCTTTAAACAGAGAATATTTTTATCATTAGATGGCTCACCAAAGAGCAGGTGAAGTCAATACCACAAAGCAACTGATGATGCAAGGTCTGCAGTGCTCAATCTGACGATAAAAAATATTCTCTCTACTTTTTATACAACTTACACACAACACAGGTCCATGAGAGATTTAGAATGCAAGGTGGCATAAATTTCCAGATTATATTGTCTTCTTACCATAATCATCAAGTCAAACTACTGACCCACTTAAATTCCCCTGTTTGTTCCTGTTGAACTATGATAATTATTGTTTGCATGATTGCAGACTTCTGCCATGGCATAAGTAAGATCTTTGATCTTCTGGGACGTTGTGAAGCATAGATTGGTAATTAGTTACTGATGTTTTGGGACAACCCTTGCAGACAGGATGGACAGGTTGTCCTGAATGGTTAGAAACTAACTACCAATCTACCCTGCCTAACATCCCAGAAGAACAACGATCCAATTTTTTTTTTGTCACGACACCTAACATACTTGCTTTCTGTGGAGCTATTGGCTACTGACATCTAACAACAAAGAGAGGCAGTAAGTACAAAAGTTTCAAATTCAGTGCAACACAAAACATTTCTTTTGTTTCCATTGGTTTGTGACAAGTCAGTGGTTCTCCATATGTGGTCTACATGCTGCTGCCTTTACATGAATTCAGTAAGTTATTTTACCCATACTACTTCATGACATACAAAGAGTGACAGGGAAAATAATTTATCTCTCCCTTTCCTTTAACCAATTTAATACCATTATTTCATTTTTCCTTCAACCAATTTAAAACCTTTATCTCATTTTTCCTGTATTGCTTTCAATCCCCTTTATTTGTTTGTATTATTGTTTTATCTTTCTCTCCTCCTTTCCACTTCATCACTTCACATTTATAACTCCCATTACTTCAACTGTCCCACCTTTACCTCCACTCTCCCACAATTCTTTTCCCAGCCACTTTTGTCCCTCACATTACCATCCCTTACCCCATACCTGAGCAATAAATGAAGACATCTGGGGATTTCCCCTTAAGCACAACAGAAGTTGCTGCAAATTTATTTTTGGGCATGTTCACAAAATTGCACAAAGTTACGATTAGCTTCGTCACGTCTATCCATCTGCCCACATGGAACAGCTTGGCTCCCACTGGACAGATTTTCGTGAAATCTGATACTGACACACACTTCGAAAATGTGTCATGAAAATTCAAGTTTCATTAAAACAGGACAAGAATAATGGGTACTGTACATAACAACCAATATACATTTTTGATCACGTCTTGCTAAATTCTTTTTAGAATGAGAATATTTCAGACAAATGTTGTAGAGAAAATCAAAACACACATTTTATGTTCAATAAATTTTTTTCCCCTAAAATTGTGCTGTTTATGAGACAATGTGGAAAAATATTGTAGAGCTGGGCAGGCCACAGATGACAATACGGTGCATGTGCACTGCCTGCTGAATACCTTTGGCTACAAACACACACACTCAAAATATGTAACACTTATTGCTTTTCCACTGCAACAATGGTTGCACACACATGCATCCGTGTTACCTTACATGTACATTGTCTGTCTGGTTTCCAAATCCCGGCAACAGCATTTTGGGTTTCCTTGGGCATGACCGGATATGGTTATTGTTTAGATGTAGTATATTTTAAAACAGCTTTTAAAAACACTTTTATAAGTAATGACATTCTGATTTTTAGGCCACTAACCAGTGTGTTCACCAACCACCTTTTCTCCCTTTCTTCCTCCTGAAATATTCAACACTATTGAAAAGGAATTAAATGCCCAGTGACAGGTGAAGAAGTCCAAACTTAAATGAGATCTGCATAACAAAGGCCATTAAATGCTGTCACCTAAACCTGACATTTGGCATGTTAAGAATCACACTGCATGACAAGTATACTTGACCTTAGGCACCAAAGGGATAACCATGCACATGACAAAGTGGTAAGTGGTAAGGACACAGCTGAGGTAGGTTGCCATACCACTCAGAAATGAGAAGGCTACGCTATAATGCAATGCCATATCCTTGAAGATGGATATGCCTGTTGACTTCAAACTACAGTAAAACATTCAGGAGCCTATGATGAAAGATTTATTATTCACTGATTGTACTTCAGTTTCTTAGCATATGACCTACTGTGGAACAATGGACATAAACTGACACTTGTTATTTGTTAACTACCATCAGTGAGGGAAATCTGTTGGGGGGTTTTTTGGTAAATTTACATCACAGCTGTTCTAATATAACATGTCCTATATTACTGACTGTGTATCTTGCATCATGCCAGAATTTCAATGTTGTCTGTATTAAAAATACATTCTTCTCAATCAGTTTCAGTAAATAACAGACAGTATAACAAGAGGGAGACTCCTTCAGTGACATTTGGGAGGAAGGACTGAGGGAGTTGAGCAGTAACTTTACTGGTATGTAACAGTGTGCATGGGAGGTGGACAGCTCAGGACGGACTGCGTAACAGTGAGTGTATCATGAGAGAACTGCACTCCATTATTCTGTGAGGACCTTAGGTGAGACCCACATTTAAAGCCATATTAACCTCCATCTGTGTCATGCACATTATTTCATGTGCTTCACCACTTCTCTCCAAACCTGTTCTTTTCCTAAAGCAAACCAAATATTAAACTGCCTTGGGGAAAACAACTGCCATTCTGTATTTAAACTGTTACAAAAGTATTTTATGTTTTGATGACCATGCACCCCTGTATAATCTTTTTGTAACGAAGCCAAATAGGTGCACACTACTTCTTAGTATATTTATTTCAACTTCTCTACATGTTTCAGGCAACTATGTGCCCATCATCAGGAGAACTTACTGTATCTATGCGACACTGGTATTTTTCACTGGTCTGCAGACCAGACAGCTACCCATACAATGTACATGTAGAGAAGTTGAAATAAATATACTATGAAGTAGTGTGCACCTAGTTGGCTTCATTTGAAAAAGATGTTACAAAAGTAATGGTTCTAGATTAATAAGACAGGATTCAAACTGTCACTTAACATTACAGCGCATGGATACCATTTAAATAAAACAAACACATAAAAGATCTAAGTTGTCATGATCTTATATCCTAGTTTATAATTATTTTTGCATATCTGGTATACAAAAATCACTGCAGGAATATACCAAAGAAGTATGTTACTTCAAACACAAAGGGAGTGTAAAACACATTGTACTAAATCATCACATTACTGAGATTTTTTATCTGCAAGATATGATTTCTCTGCATACTGTAAATACAATGCTTCTTTGGTGTACCTCTGTAGTGATGTGTATTATGATGACCAGTGCCTGTTTCACAATGGGTGTGGGTTACTCAGAAATCCAGGGCTGTATTACTTGTCCACATATCGGAAAAACTGGCAACCAGTCAGTTCACTGTGGTGACAGCTGCCTACCTGGTATAATGCTGTTTTTAATCTCAGCAGTAACAATATCTTCAAGTTTCGCTGTCACCAAGTTTCCAACAGCCTGTGAGATAGCAGACATGAGGGCCTCTTGTCTCTGCAGCAGCAGTTCTTCCAACAGAGCCATGTGCTGCTGCTGATGTTTCACCAACAGTTTGTCAAGGTGCGACATGATCACTGCCTCCATGCGGGGGCTAAGTGATGGTGAATTACGGTCTCTGAATCCAGCTTGTTGGGTGGTACGTACTTCCTCATGCAACTTCTGTTACAATCAAGAACACTCTGCAAATCACTTTCTGAATAATATACCCATTCGTCCGTCCATCCATCCATTGGACCATGTCACGGAAGACTGACTGACCAACTAATCCAGCACTAAATCCCACTGCTGATAATCAAGCACGGTTTGCGTTAAGGAGGCCCTCTGTTTGATTCTCAACTCAGAGGCCACCTACCCTAACAAGAGCAGTGGTCCTCAGAGCCCCCATGAAAATTATGGCAGAGTCCCTTAAAATTGGTTATGGTCACCCCCTTACCAATTACCTTCCATTCAACACTAATTTGAGAAATGCACTATATTATAACCTAAAGTTTTTACAATTAAAACACTAGAACTGCAACATGTTTTGACCCAATTTGAGGGTTTAATTTTTAAAAATTTGTATTACAATATGGCACATGTGTTGGTATTTTCTTCAATTTAACAACTAGTGGACAGATATGAATGTCATTAAGACCCAACATTCTGTTGTGTTCACATATGTTCACATATGTTCTCAGAATTTTTGAGACTATCAAATACAACGTGGAGTGTGTAGGTGTGACACATTTCTGCAGATCACTCAGACAGGCTGGACAACAAATGAAGCGAAACAGTTTTAGGAACAACTAGCATCATGACTGCTAATTAGAACGCATAAATAATGTTTTGAAGCAACTGCACAGAGGACGTACAATATTAAAGTTTTTGAAGATTACTTGTTCTAGACTACATCCATGACATTCAATACTGCTGTAACTGTTGTCTGACATTTTGTGTAACTTCCTGCAAAAAAAAAATCATCATTAATTGGTGCACTTCCCACTACAATGCTGACGACTTCCTGTGCTTGGGTGTAGTGGGAACATGTTGTAGACTACAGATGCTGTCACAGGATGAAACTTAGGGTTAACAAGTCTGGGGGTGTGCTGGCTACACAATATTTTCAAGTTTTGCAATTAAATGACCTGGAAACAAGAAAAGTCATGCCCTGCCTTGCCATATAGGTCAATGCACCATGCTTTTCACACCATAACCTTTCATCTTCTTTTTTCATTCTTCACAGTCCCATAGCCAGTTCAGTGGAATAGAACTCAGAATCTATGGCAACAACTCAACTGTTCTCCTTGAAGAAATAAGATCTGAACATGCCAAACAGTTGTCTCGCTCTGTAGTAAAAAGATGGTGTGGTACTATAAGGCCTTATTTCTTTGTGGCAAATGACCAAACCATTGCAGGCAGAACTGTAACAATTAATGGTGCTTTCTTGCAGTGAGTTATGCAGAAGTGCAAACAACTATGTTATCAACGTCATCTGGTACAAGCAATCTCAAAAAGTAAGATGTGAACAGTCAACTCTAATCATTATGTCAATTAAACCTTACAGAGTTTCACTTCAACTGATGTCTAGCCCCTCACAGTAGACTATGAAATACTACCATGTTCTTGCATGGCACCCTGTGTAACTAACTACCCTTAACAAATTACCTTCATTTCCAACTGCTGCTGCTGCAATATTTCAACAATAGAACCAATCTTATTGTCCAGTGCAGTAACACTGCTCTCCAGTTTCGCGTTTGATTTCCACAGGTTGGGATGTAAAATGTCTCCATTGGATGCAGCAGCTCCATCCTGATATACAGGTACATTCCTTAACAAAGATTAATCACTGATCTTTAACCTCTATCATGTGAGAACAGGTAATTTAAATTCCCTGCATTATAGAGCTGGTGGGAGAACTCTGACTCGGGAATTTTGATTAGTATGGTAGTAGTACTGGGAGGAGGAGGAGGAGGAGGAGAAGAAGGAGGAGGAGGAGGAGGAGAAGAAGAAGAGGAAGAAGAAGAAGAGGAGGAAGAGGAAGAAGAGGAAGAAGAGGAAGAAGAAGAAGAAGAGGAAGAAGCAGAAGAAGAGGAAGAAGAAGAAGAATAAGAAGAAGAAGAAGAAAGAAGAAGAAGGAAGAAGAAGAAGAAGAAGAAGGAAAGAAGAAGAAAGAAGAAGAAAGAAGAAAGAAGAAGAAGAAGAAGAAAGAAGAAGAAGAAAGAAGAAGAAGAAGAAAGAAGAAGAAGAAAGAAGAAGAAAGAAAGAAGAAGGAGGAGGAGGAGGAGGAGGAGGAGGAAGAAAAAAAAGAGAGAGAGAAGAAGAAGAAGGAAAAAAAGGCACTGCAACTATTCTTGCTGAAATATTATAGTAGAGTTTATGTGCAAGTACACTGAAGTATTCAACTAGTATAAAAATAACTGTTTCAGGAAAAGGTTATTCATTCCTGAAATGCAACAAATTATTACTACAGGTTGCACTTGATTAAAGGCAATAATTTTGTCCCAATTCATCACCTTTAAAATGGAGTGTCACTGCACAATTATGCACAAAGTTAAACATGTTCTGCATTGTATCTTCCTGAAAAGAGAATACTATGGAGGGTGAATCATCTTATATTCCAGTAAATACAGTAAATTCAAATGCAAAGTACTTTAATTTCTGGAAAGATTTTCCTTCCCGCACTATGGCACAACTCAAGACTCAGAAGTTTACTTGTGCACTACATATGTTAGTAACTTAAGTGCAACAAGTTACTGTAGTAGTTATAGTACTTTAACCTTTTGACGCCTAATGACGACTATAGCGGTCGTACCGCACCGCTAACCTCTAAACGTTGCATTTTACATATTTATTCAACACATATATGTACTGAATATTTTAAACATGGTAAATACTCTCCGTTTCTTCCTCTTCAAAACGCAGTTTGTTTCATAATTCTAACATATTTGGTTCCCGTATTATTCACATTTTATATACAGAGTGTGCTAAAATTAAAAAAATAATTCCGGCACCAAAAAGTTAAGTGAAACGCTGCACTGTGTACTGGATGCCGTTAACTTATGCCACTGTGCATGTTAGTACCTTAAGTGCAACATGGCACTGTGTACTGGACGCTGTTGACTTGCGCATTATGCATGTTACGTAGTAAATGGAGTGCAACATGACACTGTGCACCAAGCAAGGTTTCAGACTTAATCACACTTAATCAATTTCAGAGTGTTTGAAGCACTTCACTGAAGAAAAAGAATCATACTGCTATAAGTAATAAATTCATGCATAGTGTTTTCGTTCTCAAGCTTTCGCCGTGTCTTGAATGTAGATTAGCTTCTTTTGGGTCAGCAACATTGGAGCCCCCACTTACCTACTATCTAAGCACCTATCTGGACTTCTAGGCCAACTAGTTGGGAAATCTACACACCATATAAAAAACGCCGCCCATTTCATCGAAATACTGAAA
>Ga0123355_10011971_pt1 | contig 13408 bp, 9 predicted proteins | sample TergutEmb28metaG_3_FD_89872 | JGI IMG/M metagenome (GOLD analysis project Ga0123355, IMG submission 89872) | Embiratermes neotenicus P1 segment gut microbial communities from Petit-Saut dam, French Guiana - Emb289 P1 | ecosystem: Host-associated > Arthropoda: Insects > Digestive system > Gut ...
GATGCTTCCTCTGGAGACAAAACAATCCGGAGGTAAACTACTCCCCCACTCGGATCCCCCGGGGGTGGGGGGGGGGGTGGGGGGGGGGGGGTGGGGGGGGGGCGGTCCGTTTATGGGCTTCGTTGCGTTGAAGAACTTGCAGGTTCCATAAAAGTAACGTCTTGACTAGCTATCATCTTCTCATGAGTGATTTCGTTTCATGTCCTTTTCCTGTCTATGGTCCTCTATGGTCCACTTTGCGCATGCCCGCTTATCGTGTGTGGAAAATACGACAGATTTCAAGGTTTAGGACGGTACAGCCGACAGGCACCGCCAAGAACAATAGGACATGGCACTCCAGTTGTCTAGCGACGTGTGTTCGTTCATCTGTCAACTGAAGCTACGTCCTGTTGACCTCGCCAGCAAGTCGCTGTAACCTACTGCCCCACTAGTCGGCATTGCCATCACGGTAAATTATGTGTCTCGTTTACCTAAACTACTGTTCTTTACCTATCCTCCTAAAATCTGTCACGAATTTGGGTTTACACTGGCCTCTTCCATGCGTTATAAGCATGTGTCATACGTACAGATGCAATACCATATATTTCTTTGTGGTTTGCCTTAGTTCTGTCACGTGGATTCAGGAATAATACCTCAGTTAAGCGTGGGCCGGTAGCTCAGTCGGTATAGCGACTGACAACGGGCTGAACGGTCCGGGATCGAATCCCGGTGGGGACGAGATTTTCCGCCCGTCTTGACCGACCCTGGGGCCCACCGTGCCTCCTTTACAGTGGGTAACGCGTCTTTCCCGTGGGTAAAGTGCGGCCGGGGTGTACTACTGACCACTCATCCCCTTCTTGTGCCGCAGTCATGGAAGAGTAGCGCTATACCTCTACCCACACTCTGGGCCACACCGGGCCTGCAAAGGGAACACTTTACTTTTTTACCTCAATTAAGCAAGGGCCACTTTCCAATCTGTCCATTTTAGCAGTCATCCTATTATTCTATCTTACACAGATCAGACACTAACAGCATGTTAGACACACAGCTAACACCTATTACAGCATTGTAGATAGTCTTGACACTACAGCATTTAACCAAGCGTAAATACATGAGACACATTCTAAGAAATTTATGACGTCTTTTGTTTTTATTCTTGCACATTAAACAATATCAAGTATGCGGTGGTTGTATCAGTATCGTATTACGGAATTGTATGTAGGTTTTACTTACCGGGAAAGGAATGCGACATTACTGCCGCTCAGGGATGCAGGTGTGGTAACTGTTTTGTGTGTGTTGTTTTGGTTACTGGATCTTATTTTCTTAACGGCATGTTTTGCATTTGTAATGCTGTCCGTTGGAAACCCAATGAAAAGTTGTTAGCTAATTTTATATCTATCTCTCTCTTTTTTTGCCATATTTATTTTCCATAACCCTTGTTCGTCCGTCCTGTCAAAATTCTTGTGAACATTTCTTCCTCTCGCCTTCTTTATTGCCGCTGAAGAGTTCTTGTAAAGGTTGCTCAAATTTCAGAACACCATGAACAAATATTTGCCATGTTGCTTAATGTATTGTAAACATTTTCCGAAGAACTGAATTTTCTGAGAGCATCTGAATAATTGCGTGTTAGCCGAAATGCGTGAAAACGGAGCCAAAGTAAAGGAAACATTAGTTTGTGTTTCCTAAATTTTTTAAAATAAAAATTTAATATCGAACGTAATCTGATGCTAAGAATTGTAAGATATGAAGGCATCACAGTTGTGATGGTTAAGTTGTAAGTCTTCTGGAATGCTGGACCGTGTCTTTGGGTAGAGAGTTCCCTAACTTTCGAAGGACCGTTGTTCATTCCAACTCAGGGTGAAGTTTGGCACTCCTCCTGGACTTCTTAACTCAGAAGATAAAAGTTCTACCATCCTTCAAAATGTCAAAAACTCTTTATCTAGTGACACAACTTGATTATTCAAGAGGCTAGAATATGGAATCATGAAGATTATTCGCAATTATCTAGATACTTCAAAATATGAATTACAAAATTTAGGGCCTGATTTCCGCTCTTTGAAATATATTCAGTCCGTCAGTGTTTCACTTTCACACGTCAGCCACTTTCCTCAAACCTGAAACGCCATAACAGTTGTAAGAGTAAATCATTAGTTGTGTCAAAGTCTGAAGAAAGCAACCGGTGGGGTGCATAACATTACACGCACTGGACAACAGGGGCAAAACCAAATAGTTCGATTGTTTAGTTGAATATAAAATGACAAGGGACACATTCCATCCTTTTTTACAATGACAAGGACCCAGCTAGCGGGGATTCGGTACGCTGAAGGTAGCACAAGCCCCTAACAGCATTTTGACATTTGCTACGCCTGCTTAGTGCATACATCCGGACATCTACTGCTGTTAAGAGAGATGTCACCCATAATACGTTACTGTGGGTCAAGGAGGTTGGAGAGGAAGTGGTCTACTTTGTGTCGCTTCCTAAGTTTTCACCACATGAAACACAGACACAATTCACGGTGATAAAACATTTGAGATTTTGATGGCTGAGAATATTCTCAATGTGGTTTGTGGGTTAAGACGATGTAATTTGTAAACGAGCGCAGTCTGTAGACTACACAACAGTGTAACTATAAGGACTACGTGAAGAATTCGAAGCCATGTAAACTTGAAGTTAACGGCAACTTGAGACTCGTAGGCTTAGTTTGGAAGATGATATTAAAGTAGATAGAAAGGTATGGATCTGGGTCCTCTGCCTCAGCGATAGAAACACTGGCAGATTTTTGTAAATGTGGTGATATATATTCGGGTTCGAATAAACACAGACAATATCTTGGCCAGCTGAGAAAATATTAGATGCTCATGGCGGGGTTTGCAGGTAGAGGACTGTTTGTTGGGTTGACCGCACTTCCGGAGGAGTTCTATCGAGTGTGGTGTGTCTAAGTGAGTGTGATCGTGATGCCTGGATACTGATGGAAGCTCTGGCCCACTAGTGAGTGTTGCGTCATGGTGAAATATACTTACTTACTTACTTACTTACTCCATGGTGCAGAGTCCTTCTTGAGAAGCTAACTGGTTTGCAGCTAGTCAAGAAATTCCCCGCATTTCACGGAACCCCAAGGTTTATTACCGTACTCACGAGCATCCGCCACCTGTCTCTATCCTGGGCCAGCCCAATCCAGTCCATATACACACATCCCACCTCTTGGAGATCCATCCTAATATTATCCACCCATCTACGCCTAGGTCTCCCCAGTGGTCTCCTTCCCTCCGGTTTCCCCAGCAAGATCTTATACACCCCCCTCTCCTCACCCATACGCGCCACATGCCCAGCTCATCTCATTCTTCTCATCTATATACGAGTATATAAGAAAAAGTAGAGTTTTTGTGGATCTTGACCTTATAATCTGCGCCTTAGTCTAATTTGTTATTTAAAAGGAGAAGCTTGATATGTCGTTATTTAAAGGGAAATATTTTCAAACAAAGTAATTTGACGAGTGTTTTGTTTGATACAGTAAAACTACACAATTCACTTTACACATTTCGCGGAAAAATCTGCTAAGTTAAAACCTGAAAAAGGCACTAAAAATTGCCTGCTTAATGATATTAACAGCAAATTAAATTCGGAGAACGCTTGCTAGCATTCAGTCCAGAATATTTTTCTTCTTTTTTGGCATGAAAAGTCGGAAACACAAGTACTGCAATAAATGGAATGTTGTTTTGTTCGTAAATTTGTGTTGGTTTCAAAGATGCTCTGCCGCATTAAAGGGAGAGAAGAGGCTGGATATATTCAAGAATAGGGTGACGAGAAAGATATCTGGGCCTAAGAGCAAAGAAGTAACAGAAGACTACAGCAAACTGCTTAATGAGGAGTTTCATGACTTTCACACCTCGCCGCTTTTTATTAGCGATGAAGTAACAGGAAATGAAATGGGCGGGGCATTTGGCACGTTGGGGAGTAGAGGAAAAATATACAGGCTTTTAGTGTGAAAGTGAACTGCATGGAAGCCCTAGACTTAGATGGCAGTATATTAGTAAAGTGTATCTAAAAGAAAGAGGATGAATTACTTAGGCTCAAGATAGGGACAGTTAAGGGACGTTGTAAACAGGGCAATAAACTTTGGAGTTCTGCAATATGTTCGGAATTTCTTACTGGTAGAGGAACCCTTAACTTCTCAGATAGCACTCTGCTGCGAGATGTTTGTCAGTTCTACATGAACCCTATGCTTTTTATGTTATTAATAACAATTTCATATTTTTGAACATGTATTGCACAAACATTTTACAGTCCTGCTTTGAATGTCGCTTACCGTAAGAAATTATCACGACCACAACGTTGGCGTTACTAATGTCTGTGATTAAAATTTTGAATTTTGTGAGACCGTCTGTAATGGAATAATGTCTAAACACATTTCTTCTAAGAATCTGTCAAAGTGTGAGACGGACACATACACAGACGGACACACACACAGACGGACACACACACAGACGGACACATACACAGACGGACACATACATAGACCCACTTAAAATGTGAAGGACATAAACTATCGATTTTTAATACGAAATTTGGGATGATGAAGTTGAAGAAAGGGTGATATCTACCTCGAACTAGGAACTTAAAAAGATCATACTTCAGTTCTCTCAGCTACAAATATGATAACTCCGTGTTAAAATACGCTCTCATAATATACGAAATCTACAGAGTCTGCTGATGTATGTGTGAATTACTTTACAATTTATTCCTTACGTAATTTCCAGATTGAAAAAATCTCTCTAGGTTTTGTATTCTAGAGAGGTGATGTTGAAGTTTACAAAAAAAAATATAACCAAGAAAGTTGCATTTTTATTAGACATCTTTCCACTGTACTTTATATTATACATCCTTCCACTGTACCTTATATTAGACATCCTTCCACTGTACCTTCCATTAGACATCCTTCCACTGTACCTTATATTAGACATCCTTCCACTGTACCTTCCATTATACATCCTTCCACTGTACCTTCCATTAGACATCCTTCCACTGTACCTTATATTATACATCCTTCCACTGTACCTTCCATTAGACATCCTTCCACTGTACTTTCCATTAGACATCCTTCCACTGTACCTTCCATTAGACATCCTTCCACTGTACTTTCTATTAGACATCCTTCCACTGTACCTTCCATCAGACATCCTTCCAATGTACCTTCCATTAGACATCCTTCCACTGTACCTTCCATTAGACATCCTTCCACTGTACCTTACAGCATTCGCATGTTTTCTTTAGTATTTTTTCTAGTCACCCTTTTCAGTGCCTTGAGAATATATGACGTCATGGTAGAAGAATGAAAATCAATATGGGACATTTTTGGTTTGATATAGACACGGGATCGAAGAAGTACTCTGAGATAAACCTCAAAAAGCGCCAGTGAACCTTTAAGCTACTTGAGGTCGAAGCGGATCATCAAAGGTAAAGATCTTGGCTCACTTTTCCCTATCTCACAAGTTGCAATCTTCAACATATTTGCGTTCCTTTTGTCAAGGAATGAATTTTATAAAGATGAGAGAATATTCCATTCGCGATACTCATAACATTCTCCGCTACCTGCAGGCAGCATCGCCGGAGCATTATACCACAAGCTGTAAACACAGTATAGTGTTCCTGCGGGTGGGCGAAATTATCGCCCGAAACATGTTGAGCTGATTTAAATTGTTTATAAAATTATCATCGTTGCATCTAGTCGGCTGTTTATATTATTATATCAATGATGCACAGTCATAAATCATCAAATCAAAGTTCAGAGATCATGTTTAATGTTAATATGATGATAACGAAGATTTAGACCTAATTTTCTTATGAAGCGTATAAGCATTTAAACTAAATTTTACCTAAAAGGGAAAAATTACTCCAGTTAATTTAGATAGAAATATTCTTACGCTTTAATTTATTTTATAGAGAAAGTTAGGCAAATGTAGGTCCTTTTTATGTTTTCCTTTTTTAAGTTTTGCGAAGCCATTAGAAGTTTTACGCCAGTCGCACTTGAAGAGAAATTAATATTAAACTGAAGTGGAATATGCAGGAATTTTATTCTGGGGGATTTGCATGTCTTTAAGTATTAACATTCGGTAAAACAATAACATACAATACTAAACAGGACCTTCATAACATCCTTCAAGTAAGAATTTGTCACTTCTGTTAAAAACATTAAAAGAAATGATTAGGATCTTCTTGGTTAAAACAGCTGAAGTATAATAGGTCGAACAACCTGACCTAGAGAGGACACTTCATTTTATGTTCTTGCAGGCCATGCCAGGAGTACAGTCACCAGGAATATCCTAGTGAGTGTACCTATACACAGCGTCGCATAGACCGTGTCTGGGGCGTGGAAAATCGCTAGACCTCACACCTGGTGGTAACAGCTGACAAACCCCTGGCCGCACAACAATTATTGCTAAACTGGTCCCCCGCGGTGGGTATGTACTTTCATCACTTTTACAACTTCCTTAGAGTTCCCGATTCTTCACCATGCTCACCTGACAGTAATTGATGTAATGTAGTACAGTTCAAGGAAAGAGCATCTCCACCAATTCTAGTGTTCGTACTGTCATGAAAGAGAGGTTAGTTCTTCAAACGTTTGTATATTTTGTTGTTGTTACGTTATCCCTGTAGGCTAATCTTCATGGTTATACCGTGCCTCAATGATATCAAATGCTTTATTGTCCAACAAATGCACTCAATTATATAAAATCGTTAAGTTGTTAAAAAACAATTAAACTTATAAAAGCCACTCCAACATGTTTCGGTTCACGTAGGAACCATCATCAGGGAGCTACCATCAGTGCTTAGCTAAAATTACAAGTCTTGTTGAAATGTGCCTGTCGGTGCAGACGTTGTCAGTGTTATGGCGGCATATGCCATGTTCTTTGATTATTAAGCGACACACTTTCAACTGTTATGCTTGTATATTGTCCAATAATATTATCGAAAATTACAAGTATTTACATATTTATAAGTGAGCTGTAGTTTTCTGTTTAATCATTTCAGCATTTGCTTTTACACACGAAGGAAAAAGCTGAAGAACCTCGCCTAAGTCTTCGACATGAGAACCCTACATGTATGGAAATTCTTCAATAACTGCAGGTAACATTTTGTGCCCTTTTATAATTTCTCACAATATAAATTTGAAACCAAAATATTTCGCACGTTATCTTTCAAACAAAAAGTTGTACCCCGGTAAAACGTTATTTTCTTACTATGTGTGAGATGTTATTCTCTCCTATAGGCTTTTTGCAATGGTGATTTCCAGAAGATATATCATTGCAGCTTGTTACTTTGCGCTTAAAGTCACGTATTTTGTAGGTGTCTTATCCAATTGAGGTGGAGCGTCAATGAGTGATTGCTGGCCTGTTCATTTGACTCCCCACTCTGCAGTACGCACTGTTCTAGTTACCTCTGTGTTTACTTAGCACTTAGCTTTTATGAAATATGCCAACAATATATTAACATGAAGGTACTCACCAAAATTTTCTAACAATTTAAAGGAAGGTTCTCAGCATCAAATATTGTTTCTTTTTATGAGATTTTTTGTGCTTTCTGAAGAGCGGTGACGGTGTCCATAAATGCTATTTGCAATTAAATAATGAGTAAGTTGTAACGTTATCTCGTACTATATTTCCAAGGCTTAAATTATGAATAATTGTCGGTGCAATAATATTTTATTAAAACATGGAGGAAACACAGTTTTATAAAACATTTTAAGAACTTCAGAAACTGTTTGCCGAGTATTATCCACTAATTAACTAACCAACCGACTAACTAATTCCACGGAGAAGAGTCTTTCACGGGAAACTATTTATGTCCAGTAGTTGACCTGTTGCATCGAAATTCACATTGATGATCCCCAATAATTTCCTCTGCATATGCAGTTAACTTTGACAGCAGGATGTTGGATAAAATTTTGTACGTAGTCGGTAAAAGTGATATGCCACTGTAATTACTACAGCCTGTTTTATCGCCCTTTTTATAAATAAGTACAAAGATGAACTCGTTTCTCTCCCTAGGAAATTCCTCCTTTTTCCAAATAGAATTAACAAGTTTATGGATTTTCGAGGAAATTGTCCTACGCCTTGCTTTTATCAGTTCTGCTGGCACTTGATCAGTTATTTAAACAACCTTCTCAACGTCAAAAGCACTCTGCTCAGGGACTAGTGGTACTGCTGTATGTATTTCTGCCTACCTATCATTATTAATTCCATGTGCATTCATCAGCTGAGAGAAATGGTTCCTCTACCTAGCCAAAATAATGCAGCAGTCTGTAGACAAATCACCTTTCTCATCCTATACCATATCAATTCTAGGCTGGTAACAGTTCTTGAAATCATTGTTGCCTCTATACAAGTCTCTGGTATTTTTATTTTATGGTTAGTTTCAATTTCTTCAATTTTAGTTTTCAGATATTCTTTCTTTTTCCTGAAATGTCTACTGGTTTCACGTCTTACATAGCTCAGATTATATACATTACTTTATTTTGGATCCTGCAACCACTACACTGTAGCATGTCAACATTCTTCGTCAAACTATGGTTTATGCTGCTTCCATTCATAGAGAATTATACTCCCTTTAGCTGATATTTTGATATTCTCTTTCATGCTTTCCCAAGCACTATTTGCATCCTCACTATCATATAAATTCTCCAAAGCTGCATATCTGTTTGAGATCTTATCTGATACTGTTTCCTAAGCTCCAACCCACTGAACTTCCTGAGATTAAATATCTCCACATTAAACTTTTGTGCTGTTTGTTTGCAAAGAACTATTCTTTCCCTAATTTTTGTAAGCACCAGGTAGTGATCATTAGCACAGTCAGCTCCGCTGAAAAGTCGCACATAGAATACTTGAATGCCATCTCCTAACTACTCATACGTCATCAATCTGGTTGTTAGTCATCCCACCAGGACAAGTCCAGGTGTATTAATGAATGTTACGGCGTGGGGACATCGTACTCTTGACCAAATATTTGATGTGGCAAAGCTTGCTATTCTAATACCTTTATCACTACTATCCTGATGTATACTCCCGTTCCCAATTGTGGACTTGAAAATATCTTCTCTCCCCATTTTTTTTATTAAAATCTCCTAATAGATTTTTCACATTGTACTTAGGAAAATGATACACAAAACACCTGCTGTAATTCCTCATAAGAATTGTCTTTTGCATCATCACTGTATTCTCACTTGGTGCATGCACATTCAGAACAATGATATCAAACCAGAGCTCTCTCAGAGGCATATACGACATCCCATCACTAACAAACTGCACTCTCTCACCTACTGATAAGCTTCTGTCGTGTACAAGGAATTATGTTCCCAGTTGATAATATTCTTCTCCCTTTTGCACAGAAAATGTATAATCCCCTGCTCTTACAGTACCTCCTTTATCCCACCTAACCCCTGTAGGCCAACTACATCTAATTTACGCCTCGCTAATTCCCTGGTCAATGTTGAATGTGAGCCGGACCTATACAGGCTTCTCACTTTCCACGTACAAAATTTTATGTCCCTTTTCAAACGCTAAAACTCTAAGTTCCTGCCAAAGGATCTGTCCAAGCCAGAGGCAATTGTGAAAGCTTCGTAACAAGACCAGGTTTTGGGGTGACCCAAGCACCAGATAGAGGACCACCACTTGTCGGCTCTCCACGACTACTTATTCAATACATTCGCAGCCACATTCCGTTTTGAAGACCTATCCTCCATCTGAAGCCCGAAGAAGTACCATGTCGTGTTGACATGGAGTCACTCTTCATGGGAGCATTGGTTCATGTAATTTAAAACATAACAAAATAAACCCTAAAAATATTGCTTCGTGGCCATACAGTATGTTTTTTATATTCTTCAATTATATTTCTATCAACCTTGAAAAGATAACCCTCTTGCGTTTAACCTTCAAAAAGTAAAATTCAGTACCAGTTATTCTTGTCATTTTAATAAAATTTGAAATGTTTCGACAGACTGTCGAAGAATCATCCACTACAAAATTTCATGAAAATCCGACCAGTTGGAGTCGAGTTGTTCCATGCGGACCGACAGACACACATTAGTAAGCTTATAGCCACTTACACAACTTGACGAACGCACCTCAAAATTGCTCTGGATGTCCAAGGGAAGTGCCTGAAACGAACCTTATACAGCCCGTTAGAAATAACAGCCGATCTTAGTGGCTAGCCGGACTAAGGCGTGGGTCTGCGAAACGCTCGCTTGCCGGAATTGTGGTTTTGAATCCCAGCGGGGGCATGGATGTCTCTCTGTTATGAGTGTTGTGTATTATCAGGCAGAGTTCTCTGCGTCGGGCTGATCTCTCATCCAAAGGAGTCCTGCCGATTGTGGTTTGGCTAAGTGCGATCGTGAAGCCTCAGTAGGAGAGACCATGACCCGAAATTCGGACCGAAGCGCCATTGGAGAGAGTGAGAGAAATATGAATTACTCTTCTCTTATATGGTACTGAATAATTTACATGAACAAAAATGAGAATTATTTTGTGGGAAGAAAGCTTTTGTCAGTATTTTTGCACGACACAGAAGGCTGTGTTATATATGTAATGAGAATGGAACGAAATACTGAGGATGGTTGGTGTCAGTGTGATAATAAACGAATATCAAAAGAAAAGGCTGGAGCATTCGGATAAAATGGAAGATTTCGAAGTGTTCAATCCTAATTGTAGGACACAAGATGCCAAATCCCGGCCGCTTGCTCTGTATCATATTACACAAATGAGCCATCGTGGCTCTTCATAAATCCTGTTTTTCACTATTACTGTCAATAGTAGGATAAAATTGGGGCGATCAGCAATAGTGAAAGGTATGGCTTAATTTAATCTTTAAGACTCACGCGCGTTTTTCGAGAAATACGTAGACACAAAACAAATTTAACTTCATAGATATACTGTGTGCTCAGCTTCAGTGGAATGAATGCGTGATGGACTTGTCCTGTCAGTTCATTTATATTATGAATGTATTTCATCTCCATAACTCGCCAACGAATTTCGATTAAACTTGGTATGAATGTCCTCAGGGTGGTACGGCAAATTTAATTTAATTTTTCATATCGCCAGATGTGCACTTTAATTTAAAGGATAATAAATCTAACTTTATTATTTTTATGAAAAGTTGCATTGGAATAAAAGAATTGCTATTTTGTCTGTATCTGGACCAAAGTCGTATGCAAAAGTACAAAAACACTATTCGTAAAACGTGTTTTCTAAATCGCTTTACACGTTTCGGCTTAGCCTTTAGGAGTGTCATCGCTGTCAGTATTATCGTCAGACAGAATACGTAGAACAAGCTTTAGATGCATCATCACCGTTGTGTTTTATTTACAATTAAATAGGCGTTCTTTTGAGTCAAAACACAACTATCTTATGTTGTTATCTTTATTTAAGCTGACGACATGTTTCGGTCTTTGCACTGGGCCATCTTCAGGTCAATTAATCCTATTACAGGTTTACACTATTTTATTTATGATTCACACTGTATAGTCTTCTCTTATATATATCTTGTGACCTGAAGATGACCCAGTGCAAAGGCCGAAACATGTCGTCAGCTTAAATGCTTTGACTCAAAAGAACTCCTATTTAAAAGTACAACAAGTTTCGTGGTATAGCCTCTCTAGCGGTAAGACTCTAAATTTGCCACGAAATTATTGTGTTCCGCAGTTTCACCGGTCTTACACAGATGAAGACATTTATGGAGACCTGCTCAAACTGTGGAACACACCAAATTTCTTGGCCAATTTGGAACGTCTTTCCGTGAATGCGGTATGTCACGAAAGTGGTTAAGGTTTGCCCTACATGTCGTATAAAATCGAACTGTAAGAGACGGATTGCAAAGTTTATGTCCTGGCTTAAACCTTAAAAATACTTCCCACTCCGACATATTATCAGAATACTCATGCTTGTATCTTAATCTGGGGCTAATAAAATTTTAACTATTATCGGTAAGTTAATATTCTTGTCCCGCTTATATAGTATGTTTTATTTTCATACTTCCTATGTAGATCTAATTCTTGTCACAAAACAACAAACCCCATTGTAAGGGTTGTTTGCAAGTCCTACCTTAAGTAAAACGATAGTGTAACCGTTTCATTTATGTTGAAATTTATTAATCAAATTGTGGTAAAATTCGATATGTGTGATATTTGCCTAAGCCTAGAGGGCTTCTGTGATTTGTAGCCATATTAACAGATCACAGATCTTATTTTACATAAAGTAATAGATAATTCTTTTCGACCTATCAGTAAACTGTTGCAAATAATTTCTTTTAATAGGATTACTAAAATTATTGATCTAATAAATAAATATGAAATTTTATGACTTTTATGAATATAAATATAATTTCATAAGATGAATAACATATGTAGAATGTGGCTGGATATGAATTGTGCTATGTTATGTAGTACAATAGTTTGTGTATTGCTACATTAACTGCATTCTTTCTTTTTATAGATTGCAGCTCCTTTTTATTAATACATTACTTTGTGTGTAACAGGAAGGAGTACGTTCTTTTGTGTAAGACATCATACAGTGCAATCTCTCGTATGTTACATCCCGTAGTAACTTACTTTAAAGTTGTGAAGCGCCCATTCTATCTGCAGGAGCTGCAGTGAGAAAAATAACTCAAGACAAGAATTACAAGTATATAGATTGCTGGAGAAATCACTTTATTTTATAAAACTCTGTTTTCATTATTGTGCTAACGAGTATATCTGGAGCCATATAAATCCAATTCACATCTTTGCTCAGTTTCCTTACGTCTACCCATCAGTTTTCCAAATTACGTCCATGCCTCAATCTTTCCGAATAAATATTTTTATTCATTTCTCTTCGTTCGCGGGTCTTCTGGGGGTTCTGATCCATTGCAGCCATCTTCACATGACAGCCCTGATAGTGAATGCTGACAAAAAGTAGCAATAGCTACTTAGGCTTTCCAATGTACTGGCGTGAGAGTGCGGGAAAATTAGAGAAAATTGTCCGACAATATTTATCAATCTTATGTGTACTGGACCGTACATAATCTCGATAGCTGAATAAAGAGAGACCAACTTGATGTCATTTGCTTTATTATTTCTTTATTTAATGCTCAACATGTTTCGGATGTTAATACATCCATCCTCAGGAGTTTGCGACTTATTTGTTGACTTATTTCATGGGTTGTATTGCTCTGGTTCGATGTGTGTTGGTGTTGCGTTGAGGTTTGTTTGTGGTGGTGTGGTATCCGTATGCAGGCTGAGGCAGTGCCTCAGCCTGCATACGGATACCACACCACCACAAACAAACCTCAACGCAACACCAACACACATCGAACCAGAGCAATACAACCCATGAAATAACTCAACAAATAAGTCGCAAACTCCTGAGGATGGATGTATTAACATCCGAAACATGTTGAGCATTA
>Ga0123355_10011972_pt1 | contig 13408 bp, 12 predicted proteins | sample TergutEmb28metaG_3_FD_89872 | JGI IMG/M metagenome (GOLD analysis project Ga0123355, IMG submission 89872) | Embiratermes neotenicus P1 segment gut microbial communities from Petit-Saut dam, French Guiana - Emb289 P1 | ecosystem: Host-associated > Arthropoda: Insects > Digestive system > Gut ...
CACTACCACCACCACCACTACCACCACCACCGCCACCATTGTCACCTCCACTACCACCACCACCACCATCACCACAGCCGCCACCGCCACCATTGCCACTTCCACTACCACCACCACCACTACCACCACCACCGCCACCATTGTCACCTCCACTACCACCACCACCACTACCACCACCACCGTCACCATCGCCACCACCGTAACCATCACCACCAACCCCATCAACCCACCACCACCACGCGTGTACTACTACTACTACTACTACTACTAGTACTACTACTTCTACTACTACTACTACCACTACTACTACTACTAGTACTACTGCTACTGCTAATACTATTACTGTTACTACTACTAGATTGTAGCCTACTGCATAACTTTAGATTTGATTACGGAACTTTATATATAACTGTGAGATAAGATGTTTGAGAACAAAGGTCTGGTTAGAATGACGATTCAGAGAAGAATATTAACATCTACGTATGAAAGATGAAGGTTCAAGAAGATGGAGGAGACTGATAATTTATGTCCTGTGTCAGGTAATACGAGGCTGATGAAATACAGGAGACTGCGATCGGGGGCCGTATGAAATGTGGATTTTAAATACATGAACAGTTTGAGAGAATTTTAAGTTAGAGTCTGATTATGGAGACCTCAGCTTGGTAGGTAAAGTAATATTGATATGGCATGGCTCTTGACGGTCGAGATTATGAGGATGTGTTATGGATTCAACTGATTCGGGAAAATGGCAAGTGGCGGCAATGAATCATATACAGCTCGTAGTTTCTTGACTCGCTGAGCAACAGTTAACTTATAAAAAGATTCAACACTGTGGAGTTACGAACTTGAGCCAGTGGTGGGTATGAGTTCCCCGTTTTGCCAACAGCTGAAACAGGAACGCGTGTAGTTCGCTTGCTATAAATAACAAGACAGTCAATGTACGTATAAACTAACATTACGACTCATTCGCGTAACCGCTATTTCCGTGGAAACGCAATACGTGTTACATATTCTGTGTGTGTGTCTGCATCCTTAGTCATCCAGCATGCCAAGTACATGCGCCGTATTATATAGTGTATAGCCTGCCCGGCTTTACCAATTTTTTACATTGCCTTATACATTGCACGAAGTTCTAAAAAAAAAAAATTATTGAACATAATATATGTGTATTTTCTCTACAAGGTTTGTGTGCAACATTTCTCATTCTAAGAAGAATTAAGCTTGATGTTGTCATAAATGTATATAGGTCTTCATGCAATGTAACTGTAATTCTTGCCAGATTTTAATAAAGCTTGAATTTCGTCGACAGATTTTCGAAAAATGCTCAAATATTAACTTTCATAAAAATCCGGACAGTTGTAGTCGATTTGTTCCATGCGAACGGAAGGACGGACGGACATAGGGCAGACATGACGAAGCTAATTTTGCTTTTCTCCATTTTTCGAAAGCGCCTAAAAATCCCTTTTGATTGGCGAGTCTGAAATTGACAGAAACTTTCGCGTGATACAGCAATAGAATTCAGCAGCTTCATCATTTTATTCGAATTTAAAGCGCATGCGCTGCCTTGTTTGTTACCAATTGTTGATTGGTTGTTAAATAGGGTTCTTGAGTATGCTGATCAATGACGGGCGTTACTTAGTATAATAGCTTTGAGAGTATGAAAGATATGGTTTTGAATGATAAGGGCAGGAGCGGATGTGGTACACTTTTTACCTCTCTTAAGAATTCTCATAAAAGGAACCCACGCAAAACCTCAGTATAAGTGGTCTCCGACTGGGGTTCGAACCGTTATCTTAGAAATACAAGTCACGGGTGTGGTTTATTTGCTTATCTCTCTCAATGGGTTATTTTTATGTTGTGTTTATTAACATAATTGCTGTTCGCCTTCATTATTGCTATCATTTACCATCATCTCTTATAATCTCAGGCTTTCTTTCCTGGTAAGTGTCCTATTGAAACAATTCTGCATCCCACTACTCAGGCTTCAAGTTTCATGTTGTAGAACTGCCATTGTTATGTGCTATGTTCCCAGTATAGCTGTTTCTTTTGCAGAGTCTGTTTAATGCTTACCTGGAATCATTGCCAGATACTGGTAAGCCATTTAGTGACAATATCTGTGGCCTTACTGTTTTCGGGTGCAACAAAGCGTATCATGTTTTATTTTCTTTGAGTTTCTGTACTGAAACATTTATATTTGACATTCTTTTCATCCTCATGTTTTTGTACTACATTCCTATTCAATAGTATTGCTACAACTATCAGTAAGATTCTAATTATTGTGTGTGCGTGGCATATTTGCCAAAACTTCTTTTTTTTTGTATCTCTTGTCTCCATAATACTGTTACATAAATTCCCATTCGCAACTGACGTAGGCATATATGGGTACCAGTTTTCTGCTGCTTCAGTGTCTAATTCCTTGAGTACTGGACGTGGTATATGTGTACAGATTTTATCGTGTCTTATTAATTATCCGTTATTTGCCACTGAAGAATATCCAGGTATTCAGTGATCAATGATTTCTTCACATCTTTCACACAATCAGCACTTATTCATAATGTCTTATTTCATGATTTTTCTGTTGAATTAATTTGTAGTAATTACCTGATCCTGAGCTGCCAAATGATACCTTCCGTTCTCCCTTAACCCTTTGACGCCTAGCGACTCCTACAGTGGTCGTACCGCACCGCTAACTTCCAAACATTGCATTTTATATATTTATTCAACAAATATAGGTACTGAATATTTTAAACACGATATATACTCTCCCTTTTTCTCTCTTCAAAATGCAGTTTGTTTCATAATTCTAACTTATTTGGTTCCTGTTTTATTCACATTTTATATACAGAGTGTGCTAAAATTTAAAAAATAATTCCGGCGCCAAAAGGTTAATATCCCCAAATGTCAGACTTCGGTATGACCATTTCTTTGTGTTTCTTCCATTCTACCTGCAAATTGTTCATGCAGCCTTTTCTTTTCTCACTCTTACTTCCTGCTCTGAGATATGAACTTTCCTATTCACGTGGTGTAATTTCGAAAATATTTCTTGAAGTTTTCGATTGTTTGTAATAATTCTGAGCTCGCGTTCTATTGGTGTATTTTGATAGTTTGCATCAGTGGACCTTTTCTGCCTTCCAAATATTCCATAAACTTATTAATTTCTGTCACGTAGCCCCTGTCTTTCTGCATTAACCTTCCTCCCTTCTTTCTGTGGATATGTAGACGCTCTGTGTCCGTTCTTTTGTGATGCAATCCGTGAAAGGTTAGCGTTTGTCTTTTTTTTTCCTTCCAGTTTTTGTATTTCTCCTCGCCGCCAGCCAGTAAGTCCAAAACATGTGTCAGTACTGTTACTGCCAGTGATGGAATTGCTTGCATTTTTGTTGTTGAGCTGAAATTTTTTGAAAAATGTTATTTGTATTTTACATATTCCGTCTCAAATCGTTCCGTCTCATGTTTATGCCATATGCCATATTGATTTTATTGTACTGCCAAATATTTATTTTCTGTTTTTGGTTCTTAATCTTCGATTTCATTCACTGCAGGTTTTCAACGTGTTCTTTCTTCTGAAGTTTGCCATTTTTAGTAAACTATGACACATTTTTATAATCAGAAATCCACTTTTATGCCATACCACTTTTTACAATTTTGACTTCATTCCTTAAATCTTCCTCACTTTTCGCTATAAGCTTCACGTTATCCAAATATAGCAGATGGTTTACTTCTCTTTTAGTTTTGGGCACATTCTGTGCACAATATGATTATTATTATTACCATCATCGCCGTCATGATCAACATCATCGTCATCATTATTATTATCATTATCTTGCGACAGACAAAGTTGCGACTTAAAACTTCAGACAGAGTCAGTAGAAAGATCTGGTTTCGGTTTTCATTGCGGGCGTAAGTTTGTCTTTTCGCCTGAACACTGCCACCAGCTGTGAAGTCCATCCTGCATCATATATACCGGGTGGTTCTACGGAAATATTTTTTTTCTGGGTCTAAAGCGGTCGGAGCAAGGAACTGACTACTCAGTTTCTTTTAGTGACGAGGTTAATAATACCTGAAGGTTTCTACATCCTTACAGTTTGATGCTTTCGCAGGAAACTTCATATTACTATGGCTGCTGTTATTGTTTGAGGTTAGTTAGTTCTCTCGTTGCGTAAATTCATATTTTTCCTATTGTTGATTAGTTAAAATTAAATATGTTAAAATAAATTACCGAATAGCTTGTAGTGATGAAGATTTCAGGTTTCTGGAACAGAATGCCGTGTAAATTGGCGCGTACTTACCAAAGTTGTGGAAGAGCCCACTGCCTGCAAAATCAGGTCAGTCCAAGAAGAAGTCACTTTTCCTTGGCTACCCTGAAGATGGAGGCAGTAGGTTCACTGAAACATTAGTAACTGTGTATTAGTATGCACGACGTCAAATCCGAGAAGCCTGGACTCTTCATCATCATCGCTGTGAGAACCCCAAATTTCGAAAACAAAGCTGTTCTAATAATTTGCAGTGTGGAAATATTTGTTCAATAAAACCTGTAGTGAAGTCGTTGCTTATTGTCGCTGCTCCCAAACAAGTGCCAGGATCGTGGGTTTGAGTAATGTCAATATATATCACTCTTATATCTACTCATCAACAAATGGCAGAGAACATGACATTTGAAAGTAGCAACTGTAGTAACAGAGAAGTTATCTTAAATCGATATGGACTGTAAATAAATACCATTACAAATTACAGATAATTTGTAATGGTAGTGCTTATGAGACGGTAGAAACAGAGTAGCGACTAATAACACAGCATTGCCGCCCCTTACTTGTCTCTTTCTTTCAAGGATTAATTAAGCTCTTATAGCCACTATTTGTAATTGGCAACAAATTGTGTTAGTGTTCACTTAGTCGACGCATGTTGAAATGGGTTATTTTAAGTGGACTTTGTTAATCAATGTAGATTTAGAAGGTTTAAAGTGAAGTGACGAAACATACTTCCCTGATAAAGGAGTCCGAAGATTCAACATCGCTAACACCATCAGTGAACAAGTTCAAGAGCCAATTTAATCTTTGATGTCATTTTCACAACATATTTATGTAAGACATTCTAATATGATCCTCCTACTTCAAAATTTTCGTTTTCAAAATTGACGAGAACATATTTCCATTATTTGCATTTTTTAAAAATATCTTGTTTCTCCCATCCAGGCTTCTTGCCCAAGCCCCGTTAACACTGTTAATATGCTGCCTTTACAATATCAGGCGCGAACTCTAAAATTGACACAGTTTATCTTTACGTAATAGTCGTCGTTATCCACTTTGATACAAATATAAGTTTAAAATATTCTGAGTCTATGTTTATGTCTTGTAAACTGAACAAAGAGCAGAAGTAAAAAGTGTATAAGTACTGGTATAAATTATTGTAAAAAGTGATGAAGCTGAGATACCTGACGGTGTCAGTGACACAAAAACAGCTGTTGATGGCACTTAATGATTCTTAATGTAATTAGAGTACATCGTTCTATGAACCTGTGTTGAGGCAGGCAGGAACTATATAACATGACAAGGTCTCAAAAAGTGCTGACCGTAGAGAAATGCACAGTTTTCACACGTTCTGTGTACCCTGAAATCCTGAATTCCCATTCACACAATTAGAAACATCATTACTTTCCGTTCTATTTTCTGTCGTCACTAAAGTAAACGGCGTAGGACTGAGGCCGCTCACTTGCTCTGATTGTGAGTTCGAATCGCGCCAGGAGCATGGTTCTCTGTCTCTTGTAAATGTTGCGTGTTATTTGGTAGAGGTCTGTTGGTCGGAATGATCAGTCATCCAGAGGAGTCCTACCGAGTTTGGTGTAGCTGAGTGTGATCGTGAAGCCTCGTTAATGAAGAATTTCCTGGCCCAATAGGGGTTGTAGCGCATGGAGATAAAAATATACTTTTGTACATTCTACTAGGCCTGTGTTTCATTACGATATTTTACGTTCTCAGTACTGTACGAATGAAGATTATTGTCTTCTTTGATTTGAGAATGAGCTTGCTGCTGCCGTTTTCAGAGTAGTCCAGGAAGTCACCACCTACATAAGATGTTTAAATTTTCTCTACTCTCTCTGTGTTTTGTTCATAATCTAATCTTGTAAAATGCAGTAGACCATAAAGATCGTAAAATATCTTGGACTACCCTGAAGATGGACTCTGTAAGCTTCTCCACAATGTCAGTACCTGTGTACAATTTCACTTTTCAGTACACTCGTTGCGGTAGGGTACATTTCATTTTATGGCGTTGTATGCAGCAAACGGATGCCACTAATCCAATGAGCTGTATTTCTTCACTCCCGGTATAGACCATCTCGTGTACGTGTTGCTGGGTGTTGTACCGTTTGTACAGCTCCCCATATCACAGCGTGGGCAAGCTGCGTGGAGCAGCGTCACAGCCGAAATTTTAGATGGCGCCTCGCCCTCCTCTATCATTCTGTTGCTCGGAGGGTGTCCAGTATCTCAGTAAATGGTATATATAACAAATCCCGACGTTTCAACACAGCCACCACCAAAGCTCTAATAAATCAGGCTGCTACTGCATATTGGTAACGCTCTAGACTTTTATTCGCAAGGCACTCCGCTCAAAACTGACTTGGATTATTGAATGTCCTTGCAAATGTTTCGTGCTTTTTCGTCGTTCCACCACGCGAATGCTGGGCCGGGATAACGCAGTCGGTTTAGCGACTCGATACGGGCTGGACGGTTAGGGGTTTGAACTCCGGTGGGGGAGAGATTTTCCGCACCGATCCCGGACGGCCCTGGGGCCCACCCAGCCTCCTGTGCAGTGGGTACCGAATTCATCTTGAAGGTAATGTAGCCGGGGCGTTGCTTTGTCCACTCACTCCTCTCTAGCGCCAAGCTTATAGGAAAAGAAAAGTGCTCGATCTATGCTCCCACCTTTGCCGTCATGGCATGTTAAAGGGGGAGCTTGGCGAAAGCTGGGATGAACTTTAAACACACCACGATTGCCTTCTTTCAAACTGTTATATAATCACCACAAATGAACACCTTAATATCTCATTTAATTATCCATTAAATGTAATCACTGCATTTCAAGAAATTGTCTTCCATACACCCAATACATTTAAACCAGTTTCGTCACTATTGCGCACTTAGCTCAGTCATTTCACGCCAGCCCACACATTTATAGAGTTTCATCGAATGTTAGCCTTTCAATAGACCCGGACGTTCTGGTCTCGAATCTCGGCCTCTAAACAGCTTATCGTTAGTATGGCCCTTAGTGGTTGTCGCCAGCTTCTCCTCGTACCAAGACGTGACTTCTTCTTCCTTTTCCAACTCATCACGATCGTCATGTAATTTGGCGCTTCGTAATATGCTGGGTTTAAGAGTCATTGTTTAATATTCCAGGAATAAAATGTTTCTCCGTTCGCCATTTACTCTGCCTCGCTCATATCCAGAAGATGTCTGAACGATTCAGTTTTAAGTACTTCTTTGCCATTCACAATACACGTGTATTTTTTGCATTCGTCCATTGCGTTTCGCAGTGTCGTTAGGTTTTATTTTTTTTCTTTCTTGGTTTCATCATTTCTACTAATCACTGCAGGGGTAAAGTGCTTGTTGTTGCACCCGGTCAGACTCATTTACACATACACACACTCTGTAGGACTCCTGGACGAGAGATCGGCCCGTCGCAGAGGCAGGATTTGAACCCGCAGTCCCCAGCAAGCGAGGAGCCGCAGACATACGCCGTAGACCACGCGGTTAGCGGAATCGGCTCGTTAGGTTCTTCCGCGCTGAGTTCGAGATACGTCACTTAACATCCGTGGCCTGTAAGTTTACACTTATGTTATGTTCGTGCTGATCAACTAAGCAAACATCTCCCGGCGCCATTGGATAATTAAAATTAAATATTTGTGTTTCATTTAAAAACTCTTATTCTATTTTGGGAGTACAGACCAATTAGCACAAAGCGTCGTACTTACATAACATTTGTCATTGAAGTGGTTAAATAACCTACGACCCACGATCACATTTTTGTGCACCCTGTCCCAGACTGCTGCCTCACAACCACGCCCATCTTCCAGCCTGTTAATCGGCCAGATTAACGCGCCCTAGACACCAGACTTCAGACACTACGCGTTAATGGATGTGAAATGTCGGCTGAAGATTCTTTTTATCTTGCTGAAAGTATCCATTGTGATTTCGAAACGTGCGTATTCTAAGTATGATGTTTGTGTGACCGTGCATCATTGATACAATAATATAAACAGTCAACTAGATGCAACAATAACAAATATTATTGATAATTACAATCAGCTCAACATGTTTCGGGCGATAATTTCGCCCATCCTTAGGAGCACTAGACTGTGTTTCAGCTTGTGGTATAATGCACCGGCGATGCTGCCTGCCTCCTTGTCACCAACAGGCAGCGTTGCCGGTGTATTATAACACAAGCTGTAAACACAGTCTAGTGCTCCTGAGGATGGGCGAAATTATCGCCCGAAACATGTTAAGCTGATTGTAATTATCAATAATATTTCTTATTGTTGCATCTAGTTGACTGTTTATATTATTATATTCTAAGTTATTCACGCGAATCGATGTAGATCCAACGTACTGTTCAGAACATCTCCAGCTCCAACCTTTACCAATCTGAAATAAACTAAAATATGAAATGTGAAAAAACTGAAATAAATGGTTTCAACTGCACGAACTGTCATATTATGATGCGTCATTTTCTTCTCTGTAGGGAGGCCACAACTTAAAGCTTGCTGATCCGTCTTTGCCTATAATTCACGTATATTCCAAAATTGCTATAATTTCCAACGCAGAATTCTTATGTGTAATTCACTTTAAATAACCCGTGTTATTAGGGTAATGACATCAAAGAAGCTGGGATGAGCTGTGAATGCAGCATACACGAAGAAATGAAAAATTCATGCAGAATTCCAGAAGGAAGATGTGAAGAGAAAATAACACACGAGAGAGCTACATGTAAGTGGGAGGTTAATAATACAATCGATCTTAAAGGAAGGGGTGTGCGGAAGTAATTTCAATTTATCTGGATCGGTGGCTCAGGGTGGTGTACAGTGGCCAGTTATTGTGAATACAGGAATCCATGGGTGCACAAATCCGTCGAGCCAGGTCGTCCAGGGGACTGAATTTTGTGCGGTAGAGTCTAATATTTGTGGTTCCTCACAATGGAAGTGGCTTCATATCACTCCAGATGGCGCCTGGAATTTTGAGTTGGCTCACCGATTTTTGGAAAATTGGTGCATCCTTGTGAATAACAGTCTTCTGGTTCCACGAAAAGCGTCAGATTCCTTATCCAGGAGACTGACACTATCTGTGTGTGATATATGACTCTCAGTCGTACCTGAGGACGAAAACCTAAACGTTGATATTGTACCCGTCACTCTTTTCCTCCCGTAGCTGCTTCCTGAAGTGCTATCCGTTTGGGGTAGTTCACCTCGCCAGCTTTACAGCTGGTAGTAACCGCTTCGATGCCTCGCGTTGGGAGCCAAAACGATGCCGTCCCCGGCCTTTTTAGTGATCCCCGGCGCCAAAGGGAATAACGGGGGGGGGGGGGATGGAGACGATAGGGAAGATACGCCAATTCGAAATTACAGAAAACAGCCTCTTTTACTGAAGTTGAACCACTTAATATTTACCAGAGCACACACACGTCCTGCTCGCTGCCTTGATATTTCCGAAGTGATCCCGAGGATAATGGACTGATTTAGTCCACAATTTTACCAATATACTATCATTGTACTATGTGACAATATATAGCACGAGATACCGCGTCAGTATTATTAAATAAACAATAAACAAATAGATATATAAATAAATAATGGAGGCCATAACCAGGAAACGGGCCGAAGTCCTTTAGGAATAAATAAATAATTAGATAAATAAAATACATAAATAACTGTCTGAAAATTACAACTTCAAGTGGAATGCCACCTAGTCATTACGCATTCTGCCTCTTGATGCCTGATTACCCACTCATGAAGAGGGTATCTTCTAGGCCAGCACGCCCTTCTTTATTAACACCTTATAATTTGTTGTACGTAATACTCAATAATGGATCCCGAAGAATTCCGTCTCTGATCTAAGAACGAGGACCACTATGATAAACGTGCCGACATTATTTTTAATTCATCAAACCTTCTGTATTTTATGGCATAAAATATTCAATACATCGGAGTTTCACCTGCGGCCATATTCGGTTTAGGTGTCTATGTTGCAACTTTTGGGTGGCATGATAAAAGCGGAGGAGCCACAAAATCTGCCCACACAAGAGAAAATTGGCCAGTTATCGATAACTATCTGTTATTTTTTTAAGGTCGCCTTCTGTAGAACCGAACATAAATACAGGATGTTCCGAATTTTAGTTTCTATTTAGATCCTGTTATTTGCGGAAATTACACGTAAATACAGGGCCAAGTTTTATCTGTCCTTAAATGTTTCTTGTCAAAATAACATGACGGATTCAGCCAGGTTTGTTACGATGGATCTACAACAAAATTTCCCCCTTAATTGAGGTTTAATCACTATCGAACGCTTGAAAAGCTTCGTACATCAGATTGAAATTTGAACTCTGGTATCTCAAAACCCATTTATTATGACAAAAATAATTATATATTTCATAGCGGAGAACTTTCGAAAGGTGTGCATAGCAAAATTAATGCCTCTGTCTGTTTAGTAGACCGTATAAGTCCTGTTAAGATTTGAGGTCACATCAGTTCGACGCAGCGCAGTCTGGTAGTTAGTTACCAAAGTTTCAGAGAAATATTCTTCTTCCATATTCAGCGCACACCATAGCATTGTAGAAGACAGTACTCTTCAGTTTTGTCAGTAGTACAGTATAATCGCTTAATTTGCGTGTAAGTAATTTCTAGTTCGGGTATGATTCTATATCTCTTTTAAATGTTCAGACCCGAGGAATCATACTGGCCAAATTCTGCTTACGAGTTTGAAGTTAATTTAACATGTCTGACTTTCATAAGAGTGTTATGTTTTGAACTTTTATACAATTGTAGGCCTACACTAAAAATTATACCTATTTGCATTTCGCGCAGGCGCGCGTGCATGAACACACGCACAAGTATGGCTAATAAATTTGAAAATTAATGCAGCTGTTTAAGTCTATAAAAGGGGTTTCCGGGACGATTAATCTATACATAATCACTTTCAGCTAGAAAATCTTGTGTGATCAAAAGTATAGTAGAAGGTCAATCAATATAACGAACAAGGTGCTCTTCTAATAGATACGTAAATTATTTATTTAATTAGTCCAATAAATGTCGGCCTCTTGGCCTTCATCAGGACTGTCATGTAATACAATAAGAATGATACTCAAGATCATTACTTACTTTCTCCATGGAGCCGAGTCCTTCTTGAGAAGCTAACTGGTTGTGCAGCTAGTCGAGAAATTCCCCGCACTTTATGGAAACCGATGGTTCATCACCGTATTCACAAGTGCCCGCCATCTGCCCCTATCCTGAGCCAACTCCATCCAGTCTCCACCCCCTCCCACTTCCCGAAGGTCCATCTTAATATTATCCTCCCATCTACGTCTAGGTCTCCCCAATGGCTCTTTCCCTCAGGTTTCCCCACTAGAACCCTGTGCACACCTCTTCCCTCCCCTATACGCGCCACATGCCCCGCCCATCTCATTCTTCTCGATTTTACCACCCGCAAAATATTGGGTAAGGAAAGATCATTACATACATTTCCGAAAATAAGAAAAGTAAACAAAAGAAATAGTAAAAATATTAAATGCAATGATATGATTAAAAATAGTATAATATTTAAAAAGGAAGGACAATTTAAAATCAATATTCTTTTCTCTACTTATTTTTCTTATTTTCGACAACGTATGTAATGGGCTGCTAATTTATGTATTTGTGTAGAGTTTATCTTGTGGGTTTTATTTTTTATCGACTCTTGAATACACAGTAATTACGTATTACAAAGTAAAGCAGGACATCCTTCATATTTACTCTGAGTTGTGCTCTATGTCTTATTCTTAACTTTGCATAATAAAACCGCATTGGGTCTCCCTTTCAGAACTTGCATCACGCAAGGTTTAATAATATTCAACGAATATAAGAACTAAGAATAAATTTAGCAGAGGACTAGAGAAAAGACACATTGGGGAAAAAATATTTGGTAGAGACTCTGTATAATTAAATAAATAATAAACTAAACTAATTATATCCTGCAATGCAGTGTGTATTTAAAGGTATCTGCCTCAAAGAGGATTCTCTATCACTTTAATTTTATACAGGAAAATCGAATTTCTTACCGCCCTGTGAGTCAGACTTCTTTAAAAATCCGGACAAAAGATTTTGATTGCGATAATGCTTTGCGTACAGATAAAAAATGAATCTCGAAGTGAACATAATCTTCGCTGTGCAAAGATCGTGTTCAACGCACGTCAAATAATGCCGTCAATTTGTGTTTTTAAAACTCCAGAAGAATGAAACTATCTCCAAATTGTGCATAAAACTGCAGTTCCTACCGCACAGAGGACACATTCCCTGTCCGTTATGAACACATCAAGTAGTGCCGTTTAGGAACACTCATGCTGTTCACTCGAAGAACCATACGAAACACATCTACACTCTGCATAAGCAAAAGGAGAAGTTTGAATGTTAAACATACAGATGAAGACCGCTTGATGCTTAAAGGGTTACATGTAGGAGAAGCATCGTATTGTTATGTGCTTTTTGCGTAATAATTTATTAACGTACTCCTGCCATAAAACACCCATTAGCTTGAGTATGCAAAGTGTCGGTAGGTTTACTGCTCATGTTTGCATGGAACAAAGTGTTATGTCCACACAGAATGCAAAACAAGCCTTCTCATGCGTTACTTTTAACGCTACTCTTAAGTTCAAGTTTCGAGATGGAGTAGCGAACTATAAAATTATCTCCTGATATTTAATTGACCGCGGTAGGGTAGCTCAGTGGTTAAGGTGCTGTGCTGCAAATCGGAAGGTCGCTGGTTCGATTCCAGATGGTGTCATTGGAATTTTTCATTGACATACTACGTAATCCTTCCGATCGCACTATTGCCCTGGGGTCGACTCAACTTTTAATAGAAATGAGTACCAGGAGTATTTCCTGGGGGTAAAAGCGGCCGGTGCGTAAGGCTGAAAACTTACCACCTTTCTGGGCCATTGTCACGTAATCTGGGAACCATAACTTCCTGGAACCCTCTGGCCACCTCGGGCCTGTAATGGGACTGATTTACCTTTATTTAATTGGCTGCTTTTAGAAGTTCGGCTGCAAAAACTTAATACAGTAAAACCTGTCAAGTTGACCACCTTCATAAGGTGACCACCTGCTGATGTTGACCACATATCGGTAGAACCGGCAAAGTCCTATGTAGTTTGCATATACGACCACCTCCGTAAC
>Ga0123355_10011973_pt1 | contig 13407 bp, 13 predicted proteins | sample TergutEmb28metaG_3_FD_89872 | JGI IMG/M metagenome (GOLD analysis project Ga0123355, IMG submission 89872) | Embiratermes neotenicus P1 segment gut microbial communities from Petit-Saut dam, French Guiana - Emb289 P1 | ecosystem: Host-associated > Arthropoda: Insects > Digestive system > Gut ...
GCGCGCGCGCGTGTATATACAGCTATTCATCCATCGAACTTTGTGCACTTTCACATCATTGACTGAAGGTGAGGATATGGAAAAATAAAATATACCAAATGTAGCTTAAACAAGTTCAGAAATGTATGGATAATGTAAACATTCTAGCATTGTTTATCTAAAATACCATATGACTTAGGGAAAAACTGTATTTGACACAAAATGTGTTTAATTTTTTCTACAACTTTTGTTCAAAACATTTTTCACTGCATTAAATGTTCAGTCAGATGTGTACAAAAATACATAATTGGTCTCATGTTGTTAATTGACATTAAAAAATATTAAGCGGCACATCACTATTCTGCTTCTAACAATGTAATATTTTTAAATGCTAAAATGTGTGCAGTAAGTTTCTGCCACATGCAGCAATGCTTCAGCTTCTTTATTTACTGCAATATAAAAAATTACAATTTTCCATACATGCTCAAACTACTTCTTCTCAAACCACTCTACAATGTAGTTAGTGACTTTTCTCTTGAGACCAGTGACATGTACAGCCTCACGTAAAACGTCTCTTATTGTCCAATTTTAACAAAAACTGGTATACTCAAAAAATTTTAATACAAATAAGCAATATAATAGTTAATGACAACTCAGTCAGAGGTTTCTGAATTGCACCATGAACAGATGGCCAGAAGAGTTGACATGGCACAGTCAATGGACGCATTTCTACAACTTTTCATTTCTAACATCCTAAAAACAACAAAAATAAAAATAATTCTGTTGTAATGCTGCTTCAATGACATTGCTACCAACTGTCTGTTTCTCCAAATCACTATCCAACTACACAGATAAAAACATTTTCACACCAACCCACCACATTTGCATAGTTTCAGTTCTGTCAAAGTGATCTACTACCTAAAACCCCTGAGACATTTGACTGTACCCCTGAAACAACCACATTCATTTACAGTTACAGAAACTAGCTGTACAAAAACCACGCAAAACACTATGGCTCAGGAAATGAAAATTAAATAAAGTAGTAATAACACCGTGGGCCAGGTAGCTCAGTCGGTATAGTTAAATAAAGTAGTAATAACACTGTGGGCCAGGTAGCTCAGTCAGTATAGTGACTGACTACGGGCTGGACGGTCCGGGGTGGCGACGAGATTTTCCGCCCATCCAGACTGGCCCTGGGGCCCACCCAGCCTCCTGTAAAATGGGTACCAGGTCTTTCCCGGGGGTAAAGTGTGGCCTGGGCGTGCTTCTGACCACTCACCCCCTTCTAGTGCTGCGGTCATGGAAGGGTAGAGCTGTAACTCTACCCACCCTCTGGGCCACACTGGGCCTGTAACGGGATCACTTTACCTTTACCTTAGTAATAACACCAGCCTACTTGGGGAAACTGCATACAGTCCACGCAAGCAATTAATTTTCATTACATTTCATTCGAAGTGGAAAGTGTCAACTTGAATTGATCATAAGTAAAGACTTACCTGTCCTCCATATTTTTACTTTTAAGCATAAAATTAACTTCCGCAGCAGTGATCGGTCCTTGAAGTTTCTGACCATTAAGCAGTTCTTTTTCAAGGTCCTCAATACTCTAAAATCACACAGGACAGATATTAAGAACGAGGCATTTATTTTAATCTGACAGCTTAACACATCAGGAAGCATATAAAATCTTAGCTATAAAATTTGAGGTTTCCAAGCCATTCAGAATTCATACTGTAGTCTTATGGGTTATGATACTGTGTAGTCAGGTACAGCGTACCGACATTTCAAAGAAATACACCCCTATCTTCAGGATAAGAAGTGAAATATAATTCAAAAGTTAGCAACATCACATTCTAGTGCAAAGTAAAAGTTATCAAATTCAAATTTCAGATTCTTACAGCAAAGACATTACCTTCCCAGACTTAACAAAGGCCTCTGAGACACGACGATTGCGACCGCCATAACATGTTGTAATGAGATCGGCCACTCCACAACTTTCAAAGAATGTTGAGAGTTTTGAACCAGGATAGAAAACTTCAACATATTTTATCATCTCCATGAGACCAAGGCGAATAACAGCTGCCTTGGTATTGTCTCCTAGTCCAAGGCCATCCACAAAGCCTGCACCACAGGCTACAATGTTCTATAGGGGGGGAGAAAAAAACACTGTCAGAATCATGATCGGAAAATAGTTCTATTGAACCACACTGTGCACCAATGTAACTCCTCATGATTTAGAAATTGTTCACTTCATCTGGATTAAATGTTTATTATGGTCAATTCAGCAAGATGAATTTTGTCAATGCAAGTCTTTAAATTCAGTGTTCAGAATCATCCCAAAAGAAACCATTATCAATTCAGCAAGTCACAAGTAAAAATACTGCAAAATTCATAACATTCAACGTAAGTATAAATTTTAAGTATGCAAATCATGTTTAATACTACACTGGTATGTTTTAAACAATCCTCACATGCTTTCCAAAGTGTTTTACTAAAAGTAATTGCTACCTTGTATATAAAACCTGTATTAAGGGAGTTCTTTGTGTACAAAAACTCAATGCATTCTGCCAGTGACAACATCCAAACTGAACATGGAAGATGGAGGACATGGAAATTAATACATATTGTTGCTTTAACTCTCTTACGACCACAGTACTATACGAAGGCCACATAAAGAAGTCACATGGTCTGACCCACTCCACATCCCCCTCTATCACATTTAACTGTATTCCCCTCCAGTCACTAACCATTCTGTTCACACAAATGTTCATAGTTATAATCATGTGATAACCTTTGGTGGCAGCAACTGTTTCGGGCTGGTGATCAAAGTTCAGTGGGAGCTGGAAGGCAATACGGCAGTGAGCACAGAATGGGAAAAACTGATCATCATCCTCACTACCTATGAGACTTCTTTCCACACCCCCTGTACAGAAAATAACTTTTAACTAGTATGCATATGAATTCTTTCAATGCTAAAGAACTAACCATTGTAGCTGATGTACCAAACTACCTACAAACCAACCTACAAGGCTTTCAATTCCTCTTCCTATTACCTTCAGAGCTCCACAAACTTCAACAGTATCTACATCATCCACAACAACAACCCTGAAGTAATCTGTCTGGATAATGTCTCTAAGCACTGGTGCTATACGTTTATCTTTGCAGCCTGTAAATAACAAATAACTGTATATTAGTAAAGTTGTGCACTACTGTTGATCCACAGGCATATATAATAAAATAATTACAAACATACATTTCATTCTATACATAATAGAATCTACTAGTCTTACTTTAACAATGTATTACTGAAACGAACCTACACTAACTCCATGGTACAAAGTCTGAAATTAATTCTTACTGCAGGCTTACAAGGATGAAACGTAGTCGCTCTCATCCAAAGATGAATAGAATAATAGGACCTAAGGGGTAGAAAGAGATAGGTGGCTCCAGAGAGCTTAATAATCAGAACATTCGTAACTGGCACTCTCCACCAAACATTATTAGGATGATAAAATCCAGGAGGATAATGATCATACGTTTATGGAGTCAAAAAATCATATAAAATTTTCTCCAACAACCTGTGGCGAAGACATCGCAGACACTGCTCTTTACATACCTAGGCATACTGGAACTGACTGTGAGGCTGTGGGATGGATTTGTCTGGCTCAGGACAGAGTCCAATGATGGGCTCTTGAGAACATGGTAATGAGCCTTTGCGTTCCAGATAGGGTAGGGAATTTGACCAGCTCAATAATTATCACCAATCGTTCATGAAATTAGTTAGGAAATATCAGTAATAGAATAGCTGTGGTAGTCATATTAATGGCTGTGAAACAGCTCAGACTGGCTTCTCACAGCACAGGCCTATGTTCAGACCCAGTCAAAAAAGTTTGGACCATAATGTTACTGGAAGTCATAAATGAACTTTGGTATGAAATGCTCTACAGCGTATTGTAATGTGAAGGAAATGGTGCCTGGTGGCCAACTCTCCTACCAGGCCTCTGATGTCATGTGGTCACAGCATTCCAGAACAGAAGAGACAGCGAGAGAGAGAAACTTCCATAATGTTCTCAAAGGAGCCAGACAGAGACAGGTTCTAGAAAGGCAGAAATGAACATAAGGCACTCAGCCAGAGCCTGTAGTCAGTCAGTGGAAAACTGTAAGTGACAGAGGACGAAGTGGCGATCTAGCAGAGTGTGATAACCTTGCAGACATCAAGAGGGGTTAAGTGACCACAGAAGAACACAGGCCAAGCATGGATGGTCTGTGTGTTTCACAGGAGTCTGTTTATGAGTGAACCAAGTGAAGTGAAGAAAGTGTGAGTGTGAAGGACTACAGGCTTGGTGGAAGGTAGTGGAGAAATTTAACAGGGCATCTGGGCCTGGAAAACCTAGTTCATAAATAACAGCATTGAGATTTCTTGTAAATAATTATTTTAATTCTTGTCACTAACTTTTTCCAATAACCAATTCTTCCAATTTTCTGAATTGTAGTATCATATAAACATTGTTATCTACAACCCACAGACTTATCTGTTATAGTATTTACCAATTGTTGTTTCACAGAACTTCTCCATGGCAACCTCATTTGCTAGATTAGCACCCATCAGGACACTCACTTCAATTTGCAAGTGCTTTTTGATGATATGTGAAATGAGCTCAATGCCACCTCCCTCTGCGATATCAAAACCCTGCAACACAATAAACCATCAGAGACACTTCACCTTCACAACCAACGTATGTTCCATTTTTGTACAAGTGAGGAACATCATAAAGTTGTCTGCCAGATGTGTCCATCCTCTACTCCCCTGCTCATCATCAACTGGTAGTAAGAAGGGGGAATGATGGACTCACAATCAATTAACTGGAAACATGATATAATGTTTCACTTAAACCAGAATAATAAAGTATCACACAAGAGTTTAAAACTGACTGGGTGTTAGGTTTATTTTTGTACACTATGGCATTATGTAAAATTTACTAATGTTGTTGCAGTGTTAGTTACGTATTCTTTATGATTGTTGACTTAAGGTTTATTAAATGATGCTGTCAGTTCCTCAGAATATGTCAAACAGTAGACTGGTAAGTGAAAAATTAGTTGGATAGCATGTGAAAGGAAAAGGACATGGCCTGACTTGAGGTATTATCCCAGCATATGCCTCAAGGTATTAAGGAATACCACCAGAAACCTCAGGACAGTCAGTTTCCACGGCTGAGTTTTCAACATATTACCTCTAGAATAAAATGTAGGAGTGCTATCCATTAAGTACATTATGTATGTATTGTCACAACATAAAGTGGACGATACCAAAACCTAAAATATACTTACTTACTCACTTACTCCATGGAGTAGAGTCCTTCTTGAGAAGCTAACTGGTTCTGCAGCTAGTCAAGAAATTCCCTGCACTTTATGGAACCCGAAAGTTCATCACCGTATTCACAAGTGCTCGCCATCTGTCCCTATCCTGAGCCAACTCCATCCAGTCCCCACCCCCTCCCACTTCCCGAAGATCCATCTTAATACTATCCTCCCATTTATGTCTGGGTCTCCCCAATGGTCTCTTTCCCTAAAATATAAGTATTTAAATCCAACTTTAAAATTCCCAGTATAATGGGTCATGTGGCCTGTGACAGACAACATTATATGTCCGACCTTCATGCATCATTCAATAGCACACACACACACACACACACACACACACACACACACATATATATATATATATATATATATACTATGATACCTTCAGTAATTGTAAAAGCCAGCATGTGTCTGTACATTTACTTCTGACATCTGTTTATGTCCAATCAACCTTGGAAAAAACACTAGAATAATACAGTACACAGCCAACAGGGCTGGTATTTTGTAATAAATATAACTTACTGTGGTATCTTGTTAGTGATATTTACGTGCCATGTCGTAACATGAGGGAGAGATAGAAAGGATGGGTAGATGTGCGACAACTGGTCAGACAAACAAAGCAGAATTCAGGAAAAGCCAGAGGCACAAAAGGGACAAAGACAAGGAAGAAATGTGGTGCAGGATGAAGATAGGAATGAAGTGATTTTCCTTGTGAGAGATTAAACCTTCACATCCATTGTGAAGTCATGACCAGATAACACAGATATAACCTACAGAACATATGAGAAGTCTCCATTCAATTTTCATTGCAAACTATGCTAATATTTACATTTTTATAGCAATTTAACATTATAGCAATACCTACAATTCTGTAATAGTTTACCATTTGGCTCAAGAAGCACCACAACCGGATGTGTAAGATTAAAAATCACTGAAGAACCTTTGGATTCCACAAAAGATAATGAATGAATATTAGGTGCTGATGAAGGACTCTGCACCATGGAGTTACTTAATAATATATCAAGACAACTGGCAACCTGGATCAGTATTTATGAAGGCTGTTTAAAACACAATACTTAATATCACACTTTCCTGCAAGTGTCATGGTTCAGTTCCCTTTATTATATTCCAATATATGTCTACATCATCTATACTTCCAACTGTTTACCTTTATAAGTGATAAACCAACAGCTGTAGGTTTTATCTTGCCAAGCAGTGTTGCACAAAGGGTTTTGATAAATTGATGTGGTACCACAAATACAAGTACATCAGCTTCTTTTGCAGCCTCCACAACATCTGGAACTGCCACCTGCCCAAAGAAACCAATACACTACCATCATTTAGACATGTATTTCAGCAAAATTAATATTTCACAAAACTGTAAAGAAAAGTATTTGGAAATTTGTGCCATTGAACTAGACTAAATCATCTGCATTAATTATATTAAGCTTATACAGAACACCTACAGGAAATTTTTAATAATTTATAAAGAATCTAAATGATGTTTTGAAACACCTGTATAAACCTAAAGCAAAATTTTTAATTTTTGGAGATATATATACAAATTCTCATTGAAAGCAACTGAGAAAAACAACTAGCCTCATTATTAACAACATACAATCTGTAGAACACAGTTAATTTTGCAACAAGAATTCAATATAACTCAAGTAGTGCCATGGATAATATATTTGTGGATAACAGTAGAATAAATTTGTCTTCTGTATCTCCCATAATAAATTGCCTATCAGACCACGATGCTCAAATTCTCACAATTACAAATATATATATATATATATATATATACATATATATATATATATATACACACACTCGTATATGCAACAATAAACACATTTCCTTTAAAGGAGAGAACCAGATTGACAATGTAACGATCATGAATTTTCAGGCTCTACTAAAAAAAGAAACTGGGAATCTGTTTATATAGATACAGATCCTAACCATACGTATAATTCATTTCTATATACTTTCTTAAGCATTTTCCAAGCTTGTTTTCCAGGTAAACACAAATGTATGAAAGACAAGAATGACTGGATTACACAAGGAATAAAAATATCTTGCAAAAACAAAAGGAAGTCTATATGCTTCCCTAAGAACAGCAATGATCCATAAGCAAAAACACATTATATTAAATATTGTAAAATCCTAAGAAAAGTTATAAATGAAGCTATAAAGCAACACTACAGCAGATGTAGAGCCAAATCTAATAACAAATTAAAAATAACATGGAACATTATGAAGAAAGAGACAGGGAAAGTGCATTCAGTGGAACAGGTTCCCACCTTACTTGTGAGTGATGAAAAATTAAAGGAACCTACAGACGTGGCCAATACCATCAATAATTAATTTATAATAATTACTGAATAATTAAACATTCAATACATACAGAAAGAAGATGTTATCTGAATTCTAACAGATTCATTTCCTGGAACTTTCCCAGCATAAAAATAATCCCAAACATTGAAGCTGAGATAAAAAGTAAAATACATCCCCCCCCTTTGCAAAAAAAAATCATGTGGTTACAATGAAATAACAAGTGAAATATTACAAGCTTGTGCTTCTCTCATTAGTCACCCATTAAGCCTCATTTATAATCACTCACTATATACAGGTATTTTTCATGACCATCTTAAAACTGCAGTAGTAACACCACTTTACAAGAAAGGAGATAAGACTAGTATGACAAATTACAGGCCTATCTCATTATTAACTGTTTTTTCTAAGGTTCAGAAAGCTGTGGGCTGGGTAGCTCAGTCGGTATAGCGACTGACTATGGGCTGGATGGTCTGGGATCAAATCCCGGTGGGGACGAGATTTTCTGCCCATTTGAACTGGCCCTGGGGCCCACCCAGCCTCCTGTAAAATGGGTACCAGGTCTTTCCTGGGGGTAAAGTGCAGCCGGGGCGTGCTGCTGAACACTCACCCCGTTCTAGTGCTACGGTCATGGAAGAGTAGAGCTATACCTCTACCCACCCTCTGGGCCACACCTGGCCTGTAACGGGATCACTTTACCTTTTTTACCTTTTACTCAAGAAAGCTATGCACAGTAGATTAAGCCAGCACCTGCATACTAACAATATACTGGTCTCAGAACTGTATGGTATTAGGAAAGAGATATCAACTGAAGATGCTGCCTTCAGATTAGCAGGTAGTCTATTCAAATCTAGTAACCAAAAAGCTAACTAGTAACTAACACCATGACATAAAGTTGAAGTAAAATCACCTAATATGGTTCAAAATTTTTTCTCCGACTGGGGTACATTAAAACATGGAGTTTGCCAAGGATCAATTCTAGGGCCTCTGTTGTTCATACTATATATAACTGACCTTTCCCTGAGAATAAATTCTGCATCAGAACCAATATTATTTGCTGATGATACTAGTGTCATAATTTAAAGCAGAAATTTTGAAGATTTCTGTTCTGCGTCAAATTTAGTTCTCTTTCTTATGATTAAATGGTTTGCTGCTAATAATTTAGTTCTAGATTTAGATAAAATGAGTATAATGAAATTCATAACAGAGAATTCATCACATTCTACATTATATATTAGTTACAAAGAAAAGTATGTAGAAGAGAGAGGGAATACAAAATTTCTTGGTTTACAAATTGATAACTGCATAAATCAGAAGAACGATATTGAGGAAATGATTCACCCTCAGAATATGTAATACTAATTGCCTTTCTATTGCGATGATGGTTATACGAACATGCCTCAATGTTACGTTATATGTATATTGCATGTCTTGTTATAATTTAATATTTTGCTTCTACTAGGATCACAATTTTAACCACCACCACAACAGTGATAGAGACAAAGCAGCATGTACTTTCTGAAATGTAAAAATGAGATCTCAATATTTCTGAAATGTAAAAAATGAGATCTCAATAATTAACACTAAATAATGCAATTGTAAACTACAGCATTTATAACTTCAGTGGCCTGAAGATGACCAATGTTGGTCGAAACATGTTGTCATAAAATAAATTCATAACAATAAAAATTAGTTGTGCTGACACTATTTCACCCTTTATAATTCTATATAATACAACGGGATTTTTAACATAAAATTATAATACAACATTAAAGCTCCTTCTAATGTTGCTGATTCATTTTAAAATGTGACCTCTGCAGAACAAAATTAATGACATGGGCACAGATGTCACTAACTGTACCAAGCAGGACAAGCACTTCTTGTGAGTCTGTGAGTCAACAGGATGAGCCCACTTGCAGCAGCCAAGGTAATCAGGGTTGTGTCAAAGTCGTTACAGAAGTTATGAAACAGCATTGCTTCAATTAAACTAAAGGGTAACCTGTCTAGGTGAGGGTTGGGCACAGAAGAAAATGGTACAACTGAAATGTACTAATGGGAAAATGAAGAAAACAGGTAAAGATTTGAAATATTCCTCAGACTCATGAGCCAGGGTAGTGTAATCGCTATACTGACTATGGGCAGGGGTTCATATCCCCACAAGGGCAAGAGATTTTTATCTTCTCTAAAATGTCCAGACTGACTCTGGACTCTACATTTACCATAACAGTCCAATGAAGGCCAGCCAAAACATTATCTAACAGCATCCTAGACGTCTTAAGGCGTCCAATGGTAGACACAGAGGTAGAAAAATTCTAATTATGTACTTTCTGCAACTGTTGTTGTTAGAAACATCCAAGAAGTCGTTTATACCGCAGTACAAGGCAGAGTCCGCGTTGCTTAAAATTTAGCAACAAGGCGCTTCATGTAAGCGGTGCTAAACGCGGAAAGACCTATTGGAAGTCATACCGGAAGTAACTGTTTACGGACTTTTATAAATCGAACGTTGGCTGCATTATACCAAACAGGCAGGATTTTGTGACAGAACAATATGCGAAGGCGCAGAACGTGCAACACAAATACCCTGCAAACTGACGAAGATGTTATCAAGTTTCAATGATACACATTACGGCAGTACAGCAGGCCTTAAAAATTTGTACACCTGAGAAATTTCGCAATGTGTTTAAGCAGAGTTTGGTGATACAGCTGGCATCTGTATTTGTATGGTATATACGCCTGAATGTGACGCGCATGAATGAAGGAGCAAGAATACCGACCGTACTGATACCCTACTGCGGAGTCTGCATTTGACCTTGGCATCTGTTCGCGTTGGGTAAAGCCCACCGTCCCATGTTTGTAACCAGTAACTGATGGCATTCCAGTTAAAAATATACTGGGCTAAAGTGCTATCGTGTGTTGTGAATGTGGAGTAATAAAGTTATTTTTTGCGGTGTTCTATGGGGCCATGGATTGGATCGATCTGGCTCAGGATACTGAAAGGTGGCGGGCACTTGTGAATGCGGGATTAAACTTTCGGTTTCCATAATCTGAGGGGAATTTCTTGACTAGATGAGAACCGGTTAGCTTCTCCAGGACTCTGCTCCATGGAGTATGTTCTATGTGGTTAGAGCTGTGCATAGACTTTAAAGTAGGCTTGCTGTAAACGAAATACGTAACAAACGGCAACCAGTGGAAAGATCGCGCAGTGATACAGACTCGTGTTTTTGACACGATCTATACGTTTTCCCCCACAGGGGCATAGCGACAGAGGAGGCCGCTCCAGGCAGCAGAGTCCAAACGGTGGCAAAATATTTTAAATGAAAAAAATTTGACTGTTCTCGATTTTTAAATTACTGAGCTAAACAAAGGGAAAGTCCATAAAAGTTATTTATTTAAAAGTCTGTAATTTCACTCTCATTCCTTGCTACAGGCGTCAAAAAACCTGGCTACCCCACGGTTCCCCGACTATCGTCGCGAATATTACGGGACTAGACCCACTCCGTGCAGGTCAACCGCATTCTCTTGAGTTAATGGCCAGTAGAATATATGTAGTACACAACCTGCACTTGTGTCGTATTACGTGGACAAGTGTGCTTATGCGTCCTAGGACATCGGAGTTTAAGAGCAATATATAAACTGTCTTCAACCACGTTACGGTACATGCTGTATCGTGCAAGCAATGAGGCTCAGTTTATAAAATTACTACTGAAATGACCGAAGAGAGCATGTTGAGCTTACTGTTTTTCTTGAGTAATTACCTTCACTGAAGACTCATTCATTCACAGCCACACAAGAATACGCATCCAGTTATTTGTGATTTTACAGATAACGAAACCTTCCTCGCCCATAAAGAAGTCCACGGCTTCCACTGGTAAAATATAGGCGACACGTCCCTTTGTCGTACATCCGAATACAGCGGACTGCATATCGTTTGTTGTAATATCGGACTGTCACACAGTCACTGCGTTACTACTCCCAGCGCATCTCTAAACTGCCGAACTTTGACGATACAAACGTATACGACATATTATGGCAGCAATGGGATATTTGCACATCACAAAAATCGGTAAAATTGTGTCAGTCAGTACCACCATGAAGAAGGGTCCAATATTACAGCAGAATGACATTTTTTCGCGACGTCACATGGGACAGTGCCACTAACGAGACTCGCGGCAAAGAGCCTGCCTACGGCTTCCAAGGCACGGCCGAACACTAAACCGCACAAATTTCTATCAGTGGCCAAGAGGGAATTTCATTGCAGTTTAATTCTGCTATAAAAGGGCAGATGATCATGAGATGAACAAAAACGGTGTCAGAACGCAAATTAAATCGCGCGAACACACTGCATGGAACTGTCTCAACACAGACTTGTTTATTCCTAGATCTTAAAGGAAATGTCAATCAGCATGTTTTCTTTCGCTTTGGAGAGCTGTGATGCAATAATCTGGAATAAATAAGTTGTGTAACGACACAAGTTGAATGACATATTATCTTCCTGTTTTTCCTACGTAGCATCTTTCGAAGTTGTTTGCCTGTCTGCCTTCTTTCTATTTTGGACCCTTCCCTCCTCAGATACCTTACACAAATATTACGCAACCGATACGACCAGTTGATAGGAAGTTTTTCCGAAACACCGAATGTGATCTTCACTCAAATCCGCCTAGCGGCGCGTACAACATGAAATCTCATTCTTTTTCAGAAATGTTCTTAGCTTCACCACACTCAATTTTAAAACGTGTCTTGTAGGACAGAAAATGAGCTCCCCCCCCCCGGCGGTGGTGTGGCACACGGTGCAAATCGAAGTAAAAAAAATCGCATGCATCTCTACTTACATACGCAGTAATTAAAATGTACTACATACCTGTTCGAGGCACAAAGTAAAAAGCAAAGTGATCCCGTTACAGGCCCGGTTTGGCCTAGAGGGTGGGTACAGGTATAGCTCTACCCTTCCCTGACTGCGGCACTAGAAAGGGGTGAGTGTTCAGCATCACGCCCCGGCTGCACTTTACCCCCGGGAAGACCCGGTACCCATTTTACAGGAGGCTGGGTGGACCTCAGGGCCGGTCTGCACAGGCGGAAAATCTCGTCCCCACCGGGATTCGATCCCGGACCCTCGAGCCCGTAGTCAGTCGCTATACCAACTGCGCTACCCGGCCCACCGAGGAACAAAGTACCAGATTTAAAACGAACTCTCGTCCAGCTCTCCGACTTAGACTGTTCCGTGCATACTGCGTTATAAACTGGCACGCACGTGACAAATATTACCAAACTCTGCAAAGGTTGAGCTTCAATATCTCGATGTTAAACCTTGGTTCGGTTTAATAACATTAATCGACCTCTGATCAAATAACTTTCACCGGACCACGGATCAAAACATCACATCTAGCAGACGTGATCTGTGCCCGATTCTCAAAAGCAGCGCTGTAGAAACCGCTGATCTTGCCCCCATACAAAATTAAAAAACAGAAGATACGAGGCCAATTTCCCATTCTTTTGTGCAATTTGACGTGGAATCACCTATAAAGAAGTTGCACGGAGACGGATAAATAACCACAGGCAAGATTGCTCGATTCAGTAAGGTTTTTCAGCAGTAAGACTACACACACAATTCTAGCTATTTTCAATGTGAATAAAAATCCAACAGATGCAACAGTATGCAGATATTTATTCACTGCAAAACTACTCTACATATTTCGGGTGTCACAGCACCCATCATCAGGAGTATTAAAAACTGTACCCACA
>Ga0123355_10011974_pt1 | contig 13407 bp, 4 predicted proteins | sample TergutEmb28metaG_3_FD_89872 | JGI IMG/M metagenome (GOLD analysis project Ga0123355, IMG submission 89872) | Embiratermes neotenicus P1 segment gut microbial communities from Petit-Saut dam, French Guiana - Emb289 P1 | ecosystem: Host-associated > Arthropoda: Insects > Digestive system > Gut ...
AGGAGCATTCCAAGAAACATTGCTTTCAAGCAGGAAGTACTCTGCGAATGCACGTAGAGATACCATACCTACACGGTTAGGACCAACGATTTCCCAGAAGAAAGGAATGTCGATTTCTGGTACACCAGCAAGTGCGCCCATGCCTTCCCAGAGACGTAGTTCACGTCCTGCTGGTGGAGCGGTGATGCCGCCTTGACCGCCGCCGCCTGTGCCGTCGTTTACTACTGCTGTGCCAAAGTATGGCAAGCTTGTAAAGATACCGCGGTTCATGCTAGCAATAGCTGTACCAAATGCAGCATTCCTGTTGCTTGCGTGGAATACTTCTTGGTCATTGTTAGCAATAGCTGTACCAGATAGAACAATCTTGTATTCTACGCCTGGGAATGCTTGACCTTCAACATATAGACCACTGATTCTGATTGTTGCAGGTTGGCTATTTGCGCTACGGGTTACTGCAAATGCTACACCCTCACGTCCTACCCTACCAACTTGTGGGTTAAGCAGATGCCCGAAGCTGAACTGTAGTGTATTATTGCCTTCTACAGTAATTCTAGGAATACCTACAAGGTTAAGGTCAAAGCTACGTGCAAGAACGTCAGATGTTGCATATATCCAAAGTTCGTCGCCGATTTGGAATGCATTTGGATTTTGAAGTTCAATAACGATATCTTCGATTGGTGTACGTCCAACGATGTTGTACAATGTGCCTGTTTCAATTGCTGCATGCTCAAAGTCCAAAGCTGTGATGTTGGCACGGATTGGGTCAACTGCTTCGCCAATTTGAACGGTGTAAGGCTGACCATTGTTTAGGTTGTGGATACCAGGGCCGGATACTGTTACGTTAACAGCCTCGCCATATTTCCACTCATAACCTGCTTCAAGGCTTAGGAAGAAGCGAACTTCTAGGGTAGCAGGTGTTCTAATATCGTCAATTGTTTGACTTGGTAGATATAGTGTACCACGGTGGTCAGATAGCCTACCTACGCCAGGTACTACAGGAAGTCTTTGGTCAAGCTGAGACATCCAGCCTGCAAAGGTCATCCAGTTTTGGTTACGGTTGTTGCCATAGAAAGCTTGGGTACCCGCATGGAAGTTGTTGAAACTACCAATGTTGTTGTACCAAGCCGCAGTAAATGTTCCATCGTTACCTGCGCGTGCTTGCATACCTAGGATACGGATACCTGGGTGCGCACTTCCATTTTCGTCAAGGAAGTCGAAGTGGATGCCTGTACCAAAACCAACAGAGAATGCGCCTGGAACATCTTCAGAAATAACAACAGTACCTGTCATTACACCAGAATAGTGTCCTAGAAGTGCGTTGTCGCGGTTTGGAGGAACGTTGCCCGGTAATGATTGGGTAGAGTTCGCACCTCTCCAGTTTCCAAGGTGACCTGTTCTCATTTCTTGCATGTTGTAAACATCGATTGATAGAGAAGCTGCGCCACGTGTACCTACGTGTAAATCGTTTACATATGCCCATATCGGATATATGCCTGCTGCCCAACCTGCACTACCGGCAGTTCCAGGTGTACCAGGGATGAAGGTCTGACCGATTACCACTCTTGGTTCAACTGGCTGAGTTCTGCTGTGAGCTGTTGGCATCATGTGTGGAGCAGCAACTGAAACATAGGTTGCTACTAGGTTAGAGCCCGCAGGAGCAGTAGGAACGTCACCCACCATGGTGAAAGATGCAGGAGGCATTTGACGTGGTACAGGTACGCTGGTGTCACCTTCTATAATCCAGTGGAAAACATTAGCAGGACCTGTTCCAAGAGGAGCAGAGTGCAAGAAGTTTCTTGTTGCTGGAAGGTTTACTAAAGCACCGCTACCGGTGGTACCAGCCGCTGTTAGAAGAATGTGTTCAACGCCACCAATTAGAACAATTGTGCTGTCTGTACGTCTTTGTTGGTTAACGCCCGTTGGAACTTGTACAGTTTCCATTGCGTATTGGTTAACCCATCTGTCAGGTGTTGAAGCAATTGGACCTGTGGCACCAACAGCACCTCTCCACTGACCAACAGCTACGTTAATATTAACGTTACCAGCAGCTGGAGCGTGGTAGTCTGGTGTTAACCATAGGTTTCTTAATTCAAACCAGCCTGTTAACGGGTTCAAGTGTGCGGCTTCTGTGATGCTAACAGTTATATACAGTACATGTGTATCTTCTGTACCGGTTGGGCGCACAACATGAATGTTGTTGATTGTTGCTGTGCTCAAAGAACCAGAACGACCAACTTCTAGTGGAATTACAGTGGCCGGACGGCCAACTGTCAGGGTGTCACCAGTAAGTGTTACACCTGCAGGAGCTTGGAAAGACCATGAGTAGAAGCGAGGTGCTTCAAGTCTTACTGTTGCCTGGGTGCGTGTACCATTGTTTGTGATTGTACCAAACAGTGTTTCAGAAATTCTGATGTGAGGAAGTAATAAAGCGTTTGTAAAGCCTCTTGGATTGCCAACGCGTGTAATATTAATTCGACCTGCATGACGCCATACAAGGTTCCAACGATTGATAAGTGTTAGCATGTTTTCGCCAAATGTTTGACCGGCTAGGTTAAGTGTTGCGTAAACCCAGTTGTCACCGTAACCGCGTAAGCGAATGGTGAAGTCAACAGAACCTTGGATACCACGGATGTTAGCCAATTGAGCCATACCTGCTGCGCTCATGTCTGACCAGCGGAATTCCAAAACGGCTTGGGAGCCTTCAACGGCTGTTAGGTAAACATTGATAGATGCACCTAAAGCAGAAGACGTTGTAGGAGCTACACCTGCAGAAACTCTTGGGTCAACGAGGATAGTATCCAAACGAACCGCTATGTTGCGATTTGGACCCATTTGTTCAATAAGACTATCAACAACACGTGCATGTTCAAGTTCCATAATCATGCGCAGTGTACCTGCAGGGCTTCCTGTAAACTCTGTGCTAAACATTTGCCAAAAGCTGTTCATTGGCACACGTACAGTAAAGTTTGTGCCCTCTACGCGGTTTTCAGCTGTAAAACCACCGTCTACTGTAGCGCCTGTAGCGTTTGGTGTATTACCAAAGGCAACCATGGGCAATGATGACATAATCATCACGAGTACTAACAGTAATGCTACTTTCTAATCACATGACAAAATCTGCCCATTATTTCCCACGATAACACAAAAAAAGTGGCTCAAGAAGCACATAAAATGCCTGTTAGCAGTGCTGGTTTGAAATATTTAGATACAGCCCGTATAAAATATAACCGTCACTATTTCAGAATCTTGCCCCTTGTGGTATAATTTCAACAAAGAAGCCAATATACCTCAAGCTCGCTTGGATGAACTGCTAAACCGAATGGCAGTATAGTTTTTCACTAGCAAATCATGTATAATGTCCCTCGGATTCTCCTGTAGGTTGCAGTGCCACAGGAGTAGGAGTTGACGTATGTTTTTTGGGCTATCTTGGCAAAACGCTAACGCCCGGTAGAAAGGTTGTCACATCCGCAAACCAACTTCAGTTAAGGTCGGCTTCGCTGTAAAATTCAACGTATGCTCATTGGGTTAATCGCTTTTGTTCTCATGCATAACACCCGCAAGAAAGACTGTTGAATGCAAGCCGGCTTTTTAGCGCAAATGAAAAGGACGACACACAAATGACCGCAATCGGGATAGATATATCAAAAGGCAAAAGCATGATGGCGGCAGTAACAAATTCAAAAGAAATTTTAATCCCACCGCAGGAATTTTTACATACGGAAATAGGCTTGCGCCAATTAATATCAGCCATTGCTAACATTGGCGACAACATAAAAGTAGTTATGGAAGCCACCGGACATTATCACGAGCCGGTGGCTATTGCTGTTTACGAAGCAGAAATGTTTGTTAGCGTAGTTAACCCTTTGTTGGTTTATGCGTACAGCGATAACTCTGTACGCCGCATAAAAACAGATAAGAAAGATGCCGTAAAAATAGCACGCTACGGCATAGACAACTGGAACCAGCTTCGCGAATACATACCACAGGAAAGCGTGCGCAAAAAATTAAAATTATTCAGCAGACAATACAATTTATGTATAAAAACCGTGCACGCGCTGGAAAATAATTTGACATCATTGTTGGACAAAACTTTTCCCGGTGTAACAAAATTTTTCACTAGTCAAAAAAAGAAAAACGGCCGACAAAAATGGGTAGATTTTGCGACTACTTTTTGGCATGCAAACATTGTATCCGCCATGGACAAAGACGCGTTTGCGACTAAGTATCAAGAATGGTGCGGGGAAAATAATTATAAATTTTGCAAGTCAAAAGCCCATGAAATTCACGAAAAAAGCAAAGAGCCTTTTACTACTTTGGCAAACAATACCGATACATTCTTGCTAATTACATCCGCAACAACTCAGGTAACCGCATTAGCGGCAAATCTTGCACAACTAAGAGCACAGCTTATACGGCTGGCTTCTTTATTGCCAGAGTACCAGATTGCGGTATCTTTGTATGGTGTGGGCAACTTAACCGCAGCCCAGCTTATGGCCGAAATAGGGGATGTCAGACGCTTTCATAGCGGACGCGCACTAATAGCATACGCAGGGGTAGACCCATTACCCAAACAGTCCGGCACTTACGATAAGAAAAGTACGCAAACATCCAAACGCGGATCGGCATCATTACGAAAAACACTTTATCAGATTACGGTAACATATCTTCGCCATTCGCCTGAAAACGAAGCACTGTACCAATTTTTAGACCGAAAACGCACCGAAGGCAAGCCGTTTTTTGTATACATGACTGCTGTTGCCAACAAATTTCTTCGAATATATTATGCCCGTGTGATGGAATACTATAGGCAGGATAAGTAAATATAATATGTAATAGATTTTAGAACCCTTTGAGTATTACAGTCCCGTTACAACAATTAACTCTCAGAATAAAAATAGTTTCACATCAAATACTATTTTTATAAGAGCTGATCAAAATACGATTCATGCGTAATCCTTCATCTAATATATCCCTTTTCAGCTCATTTATATCGTAGCAGGGGATTGTTACAGATATGTTACACCTATTATAAAAGACTTGAATGCCACTTAGCCAACGTGGTAAACTCTCCTGCGTTATCGTGTTTTGGCACTATGTAATTTGTGCTGTAAGAAGTGTTTCATGCATTTGTGTGTTACACTTATCTTACACTGCCACAACTTGCATTGACTGCCTAAAATCATGGTGATATACTAAAAATATCAGGCGGCAAAGCCCGCCAAAAACTCGAAAGGAGGTACTAGTTTTTACGGAGACTAACTTGTTGCCCCGGCTCGCATACAAGCAACACAGGTTTTGCGAGTAGGCGGGGGAAGGGTTATAACCGTCGTTTCATTTTAATTAAGAAGTATAAATTAAAGAGACGGAAATGTGAAAAATTCGTTTTTCACAAAATTTCAAAGACTAGGAGAAAAAGTATGAAAAAGAAAGTAGCATTACTGTTGGTACTTGTGATGATAGTTGCATCACTGCCAATGAATTTGTTTGGCACTGCTGTTCCTGTTGTCCCAAGTACTACACCACAGGCCATTGATGTTACGGGTACAGCTATAACAAACGCTCAAATAGCCGCTCTTACTGCTGGCAGCTACTTGATCCGCGTTACTGTAACCAATGCAACTATCACATCGCCTGCGGCGTTTGAGGTTAATCCCTCAATTCCTTCAATTGCAGGTGTTGGCTCTGCCACTGTAAGGTATTTTGACGCAACGGGTATAGTTTTACCTGCCGGTCCATGGGACTTTACAGTTGAAGACGTTACTGTTAGCGCCAACGCTACCATGAGCGTTGAACTTGTTCCCGTAGTAGGTGCACCTGTAGCTACAGGTGCCAATATAATCCTACCATTTGGCACACCTATTGCTATAGCTGGAGCCACCATGCCTGGCACTCTTTCAGAGGTTCCTGGCGTTGTTCGTAACCCAATCCAAACACCGGATGCAGGTGCACGTTCATTTACTATAACACTAAACATGAACCAGCTACACGGTCAACCTACTCCTGTTGCTAACCAAACTGCAAGACTTTTGCTTGAACTTCTTGGTCCAAACTCTGGTGGCAACCGCGTAGGTTTTGCCAGCATGGGTGTTGCATCATCAACAGCAGGTCCTGTTGAGTTTGAAACAAACAATGCAGGCAACTTCAGGACACGTCCTGTTGCTGGTGGAGCATGGTCTATCTGGAGAAACCGTGCCGATACCGAAGCAGCTCATCCTGGTATCGCACTTCCAACAGCCGCAAACATGTGGACCCCAATCGTTAGAGTACACGAAGATTCTCAAATTTTTGTAGGTCCTCCTGGCAACAACGAGATGGTAACAGATCCTGCCAGCCTGTTTACTTCTGGCTTGCCTGGCACCTCTGCAGCTGGTACTGTGGGCTATTTGGCCACAAGTGCACCATTTAACGACAGACAATCTCTCGAAGCATGGCTTGCATTGTCTGCACAAGGGCACGCTCTAATCAACTCTACACTCGGCACTGCTGTGGGCACCCCTCATATTAGAAACCTTACAGGTACACTTGTACTTGAAATCAGCGGTATCACAGCTGCTGCAGAAAACGCAAGAATTAACACACATCGTATTGGTGCTTTTGCAGACCCTGATGTAACCATTGGTCGTACAACCTTGGTTAACAACCAACTGTTAGTGTTCAGTACCCAAGGCGTTGGTGTAACAATCAATGGTGCGGCTGCTCGTCACTTTGTTTCGGGTCTAATCTTACCACAAATATCCATCACAGAGTGGGCTCCTCAATCTCTACACCATGCGTGGGTTTCCGGCGGTCAAGGTGGCACTTTCGTTGGTCAAGCAGCCAATTCAGAAATTGGTGGAGCATTGACACAGCACGTAAGGTTACTCGGCCCTCGTGACTATCTATGGAATGTTGGCGTACAACACCTTGTGAATCCGCTTACAGTTTCAGACCCACATGGTATATTTGGTGGAGCTACCGTTACTGCTGATATCGTGAATTATGGCATTGATGGTCCAACAGGTAGACCGTTCATTATTTTGGCTCTAGCTATTCCTAACAGAGGTCCTCACCCAGCACAAAACCAACGTGCAAGGCTTGATATCGATGGTTTAGCTCTTATTCCAACACGCGACGATGTACCATATGGCAACGTTTATGTTGATATCGCATTTGGTCATTGGAGTGGTGGAGTAGCTGCAACAAACACAATTACTTGGGTTCCTATTATTTCACCTGTCCTTTCTAACCTTCTTGGCGGTCAACGTGGTCTTGCAGAATCAGCCCTTATAACACTTGGCCAAAACAGAGGCGTTCAAGTTGGTTCTCCTTCAGTTGTTGAATCTGCTAATGCAATTTACGCTGCTACAACAGGCTTGAATCTGCTAGATATAACACAAGCCGTTCTAGGTGCGGTTCCAGGTGCAGCTGCGGCAGACCGTCCACTTGAATGGTTCCCAACAACAGGCACTCCTACTGGTGGAGCCGCTGGCGCATGGGCAACCCGTGGCGACAACTGGCGTAACCCAGCAAAACACGTTGGTATCCGCGGTGCAGCTTCTTTAGTATTAGAAACCCATGACGATATTCCTGACCTTATCTCCGGTCAAAGTGCATTCCCAGGTCCCGCATGGAACAACACACAATATCCGCAAAACTACTTTGATAACGCTCGTACAGCACGCGTTCAATTGCGTGAATTAGCACCTGGTGCTCTAAATCTAGGCTGGACAGCAAGCGTTGCAGAGTTCTATTTACCAGAGGAAATTAGAGATGGCGTACAATTTGTACACGCTGCATGGCGCGTATATCCAGGCACAGACTGGCATCATGTAACCGTGTCTTATGACGACGTTCACGCACCTCCTACAGCAATTGGCGCAGCTTCTCTAACACGAAACAGCCTTCGTGTATTTATTCCACGCCACGAAACCCCTGCTACAGCAAGAAGACTTGATGTTTTCTTCTATGTTAGTATCCGAGCCGGTTTTGAAGCAGACTTTGACGGCGCAGATCTTGACATTGCTGTAAGAGGAAGTGCTGCAACAAACCTAGCTATTGACAACACAACAGTTACAGCAGCATCTATTGTAGATCCAATTCAAGTTGAACTACTAGGCGAGTTACTTCCTATTGATGTAGGCCAAGTGATGTCTCCAACAGAAGTAACATCAATCCCAGACATTAGGATTTCTGAACTTGACTGGGGTCGTCTGCCAAGAGGTACAACATTCAATATTGGTATTGCAGCAATTCCAATTCCTGTACTTGGTAACCATGCATTCATGAGCAACTCTGGTGTAATTGTATGTGAAGATGGTAGCGGTCTAGAAGTTCGCGCAACCCAACACACAACCGCAAATGGTCAAGTTATGTCTATGAGTTTCGAAGTTATCAGAGAATCTCAAGAAGGCCGCGGTCCTGGTACAATTGTTCTTGAAAACAATCGCATCATGGGTACCTTCCTGCCTGGCATTCAGTATGGTATTTCTGTAACTGCTCCTGCAGTAGCAGCCAACACTGGACGCGGCATGACCGGACGCGGCAACTTCGACTGGATTCCTTACTTTGCAGAAATTATTGAATTCGGTGATTTCGACTACGAAGGTCTACCACCAGGCGTTGGTGAACCAGGTGCACATGTACCAGGACGTGAACTGCGTCTCTGGGAAGGCATGCCTTCTCTAGCAGATATCGATATTCCATTCTACTGGGAAATCGTAGGTAACAACCGCGTAGGTATGGTTTCTCTTCGCGTGTTTGCTGAAGAATTCCTAGGCACTGAGCCGGCATGGGATGCAGGTAATGCTCGCGCAACAATAACTGGGTATGACTTTAACGGTAACTGGGTAAGTGTAGTGCTTGAAGTTGGTAACCACCGTGCTACAGTTAGCGTAGACAGCCCACAAAACTACGAATTTGTTGACATTGCAACTTTTGTTAGCTACTTGTCTGGCCCTGCCAATACTGTAGTTCCAACAATGAGACACAATCGTATGTACTTGCCACTACGCTTTGTTGCTAATGCCTTTGGCTTGACAACAGAAATGGTTGGCGATGTAGTAATCGTTAGATAATTAGCGAACGAATAACAAAGCCCCGCGATATTTGCGGGGCTTTTTACATAGAGTGGTTTGCTTGCCTACTTAAATAAAAGAACATTCATAAAATCTTATAGTCACAGGAATGTAAAACTGTCCAATTGTCGCGCAGCAATTTTTATGCAATATAGTCACATAAACTAAAAACCGTCCAATGTAACTTGTAATTTTTCCGCACTACATCGTCAGCGAATTGATTGCTTGCAATCAACAACTCCTAGCGTACCTTTGGGTACAACGTCGTCGTCGCTTCCTCGTATTGCATCAAATTACTGCGTTACATTGGACGGTTTTGCGCTCCTGTGACTATGCTCGAAAATCAATTATACAGCTGCTTGCTGTAGCAGTTCATCCAATCGATGTGGTGAAATGCCTGCTTGCTTAGCCATCATTTCAATAACATGGAAAGGGACGTTATTTTGTATGGCAATTAGAATAGAGCTCTCTACGCCCTCTGCCTTGCCTTGGCTAATCAACTGCGTATCATAATCTAAAAAATTCTTATAAAACATAACAAAATCCTCCTTTTCAATATAGTTGAAATACCCCTGCTCTATGCACTTTTCACGGGCATTGTTAAATGCTGCTTCATTGCTTACACCGCCCTTTACACCTTCGTCGTACAGTTTGTAAAAATATGAATATCCTGCAAGGGCGTTATCCGACGTCGTTTCACTTAAATTTTCGAAATGTATGTCTACAATTTTAACGGAAACATCTATTTTCATACCTTCATAGTGTAAGTTGAAAATAGAAAATTCGCTGTCTGGGGGTTTGCTACCGTTGTAGGCTACATAAAATTCCGGGACAGGAAAATCTTTTACTTTTGTTGCGCGGTAAAGATCTACGCAATTTAATTCAATCCATAATTGTAATAGCTCGATGTAGTACAGCAACAGCCGAAACGCCATGTTTGGGTTGATGGTAGATTGATGCTCGACTAAAATTATTAGGCGGTTATCTTTTGTGATAAACGAGACATCGTTGCGGCGGATGCGGGTTGTTATGGCAGAATCTAGGTCGAAGGGTTTGATATCGTCGACGGTTAGTGATGAATTTGATTGCCTGCAATGTTTTAACAAATCCAAAAAATGCTTTGGGATTTTGAATTGTGCACGAAATAAAGTATCGCGATGTTGGTGTTTTAGGTTGGTTTTTTTATCGGGCAAGTGAACACCCCTCTTCAAGTGGCTTTCTTGTTGAAATTATATCACAGAGGGCAAGATTCTGAAATAGCGGTGTTTATATTTTTCTGGGACCGGATTAAAATATTTTAAATTATGCAATTCGCCCAAAGAATATTTTATAGTCACAGGAATGTAAAACTGTCCACTTATTGCGTAGCAATTTTTGCGCAGTACAAGGAAACCGTGACGCGGTGTTCTGCGGTGGCGGTGCGCAAGGAGCAATTGGCGCAGTAGTGTGCACAAATTGCAAGCGAGAATGGACGGTTTCGCGCTCCTGTGACTATATCGCTGGCAAGCGTTTTCATGTACTCGCTCAGTCGTTTTTTTTGTGTTGTCTGGAAAATAATGGACGAATTTTGTCATGTGATTAGAAAGTAGCATTACTGTTGGTACTTGTGATGATTTTAGGGTCACTGCCAATGAATTTGTTTGGTGAACCGGCACCGCCATCTCCGGTGGTTATCAGGCATGCATCAGTAGCAACAAGACACTTCACTGCTCCAGGTCCAACCATGGTACGTGTTGAATTTGACGCTGCGCATTTGGTTGCAGCAGCTGTGCACTCAACAGACGCGGCGTTAAGGCTAACATTGACCCCTAGTAACTATCTGGGAACAGCAAGCTTTTCTACAGATATTGTAAACGGCTCAACCTTAACAGTAGTTGCTGGTCATCATGCAAATGACATGTTGAGCGGTTTGATTCCCAACTTGCAACTTACAGTTGTAGATGGCGGCACAATACGCAATCAAGAAAATGGTGCTGATGCTTACGAACACACAACCGGTCTTGCAGACCTGCCGACAGCAACATCAACCACTGCTCCTTTTGTTGGTTACCGTGTGAACGATGCAGGCCAAGTTGTAGGAAACCCTGCAGGCACCATTCGTGGTTCAGTTGTTAATGGTGCTTTTGTAGGTACACATCAATTGATTGGTACAAGATGGTACAATCTAGTAAACGGTGCTCGTGTCCCATCATTTACACGCACATCAGAAATATCTGTTGCGTTTAACAATTTCCCAAGAAATATAACTCCTGGAACTAACATTGGTCAATTCCCACAAGCTGCGATGGGTACAATTGCATTCTATGTTCCTATCTTAATTAACCGTGACAGCGTAAGGCTAACCGTTGAAACAGCGTTTAACTCTCGTACACCTGGTGTACCAACCCAAGGCTACACAGTTCTTAATGCACAAGAACTTGTACTTCCAACCGCCAACCAACCAATTAGCATTGCAAGAGCTGGCGATCAACGCAATTTCATGGAAGTACTTCCACTACCTCCAATCACAATTAGCGAAAACCAATTTGGAAATTTTGTTGGTAACACTGTTGTAAGATTGGAAGCACCATTTGGTTATGAGTGGCGCACAGCCCCTGTTGGCGGCATCTCTGCTGCACCTTATGCACAAATTTCTAGCACTCAATTGTCATGGGGTCGTACAAATGTAGAACCTGTTAACAGAATTCTTGGTAGCACAGTTACACATATAAATCGCGAAGAACGTGTTAATTTTACACGTCTAAACGTTATGTATATTAATGTTGCTACAACAGGTGCCGCTCAAGTTCCTGGTGCCAGAGCATTCCAACTACGCAACCTACACCTTGTTCCTGTTCATGGCAACAGATCTATGGGTGCAGTGAATATTCGCGTTACTGCTATGCCTGACGGCACACTAACAGGAAATCAGTTCCCACTTGATGGTGATGGCAATCTTCAGCAAGATCAAGTTGTATGGTTAACCAACAGAGGCGGTTATCCAAGAGTTCGCACAGAAACATTGCATGTTGGTACACGTGTACCTCAAGGTCTTTCTTTGGAAGTAACCACAGACGTTCCTACCCTAAGAACAGGCTACTGGGGCAGCAATCTAACATGGCTAGATACCATTAATGGTCCTATCAGAACATGGGCAGGCGCAAATGGTACAGCTAACGAGCAAGGCGTTCAAACAGCAACAATCCGTATTCAGGAAGAAGTTCCTGGCGCATGGGGAGCAATCCTTGGTGACCGTTTAGAGTTCACATTCCCACATGAAGGCGTTATTGTACTTGGTGCAATGGCACAAGCCGGTCGCGCAGGTAACCGCCGCAATGTATTCCCTAACGGAAATGCATATCATTGGGCCGGCGGCTGGATTGTTCCTGGTTCTGTAACAACACCTGCAAACTTCAGATCACACGACAATATTACAATTACCGAACATGGTGTATCTGTTATGGTTCCTCCACTACCAGCAGCATATCTTCTAAGCCAAACACGTAGCCTAGATATTACTTTCTGGGTAAGTGTTGAAGCTGGCTTCGAAGCTAAATTCCCTGGCGATACAATCGACGTTGCAATTGGCGGCGCAGGTGCAGCATTGCTTGCAGAAGCTGATATGCTTGTAACAGTTGGTTATGCAGAAGATCCATTCAGCATCAGATTGTTGGAAGGCACGACAGAAATCGTAACAGACGCTCTTGGTACAATTTCTCAAGAGCCAATTTCTGACATCGAAATTACAGTTTATGAGCCTTGGAGACTACGCGAAGGTCAAATACTTGAAATCGCTGTACAAGGTGATGAGTCTAACCTAGCTATCGGCTTGCACGTATATGCAGACCGTATTGCAGAAGTTAGCGGCGAAGGATTAATAATTGGTACAGGTGCAGTAGCAACACAACTTGGTGCTGGTGTTACTGGTGCTACAGTTATGCGCTTCCCAATTAGCCGTGTGCCAAATCAACTAGAAAATGATGGTCCTATTACAATTACAATCAGAGACGTGCGCATTTCTGGTACAGTTGTACCAAATGTAGAGTACTTTGTTGTTGTAAGAGGTTCTGCAGTTGCAGAAAACCACACTGTTCTAGGTAACGTAGTTGGCGCTGGTCAATTTACAACCCACCCATACTTTGAGTTAGGTGTAGAATTCGAAAGCGGTATTCTTGGTGAAGATGGTGGTATTATATCTCCACCACAACGTCGTGAACTACGCTTGTGGGAAGGCATGGGCGCACTTGATCGCGTACCAGAAATCGACATTCCTTTCTTCTGGGAAATCGTTGGTCCTAACCGTGTAGGTATGGTATCTCTACGTGCATTCGCAGAGTACTTCCTGCTTGAAAGCAATGTTTCTTGGAATGCTCCT
>Ga0123355_10011975_pt1 | contig 13405 bp, 9 predicted proteins | sample TergutEmb28metaG_3_FD_89872 | JGI IMG/M metagenome (GOLD analysis project Ga0123355, IMG submission 89872) | Embiratermes neotenicus P1 segment gut microbial communities from Petit-Saut dam, French Guiana - Emb289 P1 | ecosystem: Host-associated > Arthropoda: Insects > Digestive system > Gut ...
ATAGAAAAACCCGGCCCCTCGGAAAAGGGCTTAAAAAGGGGACCCAATATTTGTATTTTTTGAGAGGAAAAAAAAAAGGAAAAATTTTGGGCCCCCCCCCCCCCCCCCATTTTCACCTGAGGACAGAGACAGCATACCGTTGCTAAATATGCTCCTTTATCAAACAATGGACAATGTCTAATTGGAGTGTGATGGTAATGATGATGACAACAACAACAACATATCACTGTCGTTAAACTTCAGAAATATATTATGAATATGATGGTTTCCTCAGACAATGTGACATCATGTAGTATGGTAAGGATTAACTAACTTCGGGAGGAACCTAATGCTTCCACCTTCAAGGCAGAAGAAAAGGATGGCAGATTTCTCTGAAATGATTCTAAATCTCTTCCAGATTACATGGCATGATATCCCAGAAGAATGCAATCTCCATGGACAATGCTGACTTTAAGAATCATAATTCTTGTTTGAATTTATTATAGGTCTATTCACATTATAGTTACAAATTGAATATTGTCATTAGTTACAGCAAACTGCTCATTAATGAAAGGGAATGTCCTCAAAGATGAACACGGTCTAATCTAAATGTTAAAACACTTAATTTGTCAAATAAAATGAAACTCAATTCAGGGATATCACTGAACATCAAGTCATGTGCACAGGCCTCCTGCTTGTTACATATTTGGAAGTTTCAAGGTTAAATCGCAACCCCTACACAGACTATGATGAAAAGTTCTTCCCGGATTTCCTCGAACCCTCGAGGCAAATACAATAGCTGTATAGGGAGTCCCTATTATCTGAGTCCTAGATATCCATTTCCCCACACACAAGGAGCCAAATTTTTTATTAAAAAAAAAAAAAAATTACCTGCAATACTAAACTGCATGAACCTAAAATTTCCTAAACACATGTCTACAGCATTACCATTTGTATCGACTGATTTGACGACTGTCTTATCTCTATATTATGTAATATACAAGTTAAAAAAAGAACACTTATTTTCCTCTCCACAATAATTAGCAGGACTTACCATAATCAGGGTTGAATATTTCTTCTACAATTAACTGGAAAAATTCTTTAGACACTCCTCCCTCATCAATGCCTTGTTCTCCTTCAAATTCAACAACCAACTGTTTCTTTAAATCTTTTGGGTTTTCCATTGCTACCATCTCCAACTGAGAAAAAGAAAACACATTCTTAAAAATCAACAGTAAAATATTCAACTTAACAACCCTTTAAGGTCTAGTGGCTACCTTATTTACCAGTAGATTAAACATCCAAATTTCTATGTTCTGCTCACGCACTTTGTTTGCAAGTTTTTTAGGGATATCAGAACAAAACAAACACCGACTATTTTCTTACACCACATCAGCTGACTGCTTTTTATAACCCAGATGCAGTGTGTTTACCATGCAGTATGATATGAATCTTAAAATACAGTTCAGGGTCATTTTAGTTTTTAAGGGTTACTGCAGTTTTAACTCAATCATGATGATTCAGACCATACCACCTTCATGTGCAACAATAATTCAGCACAACCCAATAAGACAATGTAAGGTTTCCTTGGTGGTGAATATTAAAATAATGAAGTGACATCATGAAATTTTGAATACAGGTAACGAAATTTTGGTGAAACCCACTGCCTCTTCTTTGGACAGAAAAGCAAGCATGTTTCTCCAAAAGAGTGGGGCATCCACTAAGTACACAGAGTTACAGCCCATAACATAATCTCTAAAACAGAGTTTGTATGCTTTCATATGCATCCAATGAGAATGAGAAAGTAATCCAGAATATTCAGTCACGAGAAGACATCTGTACCCAAAGATCACAGTCTTCCAGTATATGATACTCCGCAGTCTCTCAGACATGTACCAATGTTTCAAAGGACCCTACTGCCAAATCATTCCGTATCACATTCCAGATGAGAGCAACTTTGCAACCACTTAATTCCTTCTTCTTGTAGTAACATCAAATACGTATACAAAATCTTCCATTCCACAGATGCTATGGATTAGTTGACATAATGTAAGAAAACTTACAGTTCACAGCAGTAGTACTAAGCAACACAAAGGATTTAAAATTTCATTACACAATGGTAACTACACATCAGACATCCTGGAACTCTGAATTTCAGTCTCATATTTCTTAAAAAGTGTATAAATTTACAAAAACACCAAAGTCACAGAAAATCATACTTTATCTCCCAGCAAATATTATGAAGTTTACCAAATGAAGGAGGATGAGAGAGGAAGAAAATGGTAAAAAAGAATGTAAGAGATAAAAAACACATACAAGATTCATTCAAAAAACCTAAACAGAAAGGACATGTGGAAAATTTTGCGTACCTTAACAAAATATGTGTCAGGATGTGAACTGAATTTATCTTGCTACAGATAGGAAGCAATAGTGGGTTCTCACGAACATGGTGATGAACCACCAGTTATCATGAAAGCAAGGACATTTCTCAATAAGCTAAGCAACTACTGTCTTCTCAAGACAGACTTGGATGCATACAGTTTGTCCACAACACCCCTGAGAGTACGTCATACCCTGAGCAGTCACACCTTACAGAAGAAAAAGTTTCTCAAAAAAGTTTTGGACAGAGATTAGATAGTAGCCAAAAAGTGTGTTAGAAACATACCTCCACTAGAGCATCATCTATGATGTGATCTCTTCTAACTTTGAGTCGCAGATATGGATTCGTTGGCTGTCCGACGACAGAGTGAAAGAAACTCAACCTCCTCTCACTGTACATCCGTATTCTATTGTCATAGTAAAGCCCCAGAGTTTTGGTTGCAGGTGTAAGAATGAAGGCATAATTCATGAAGCTGAACTTTTTTGTCTGCTGTGAAGATGATGTTGCTGATTCACTCTTATAGTACGCAAAGTCCTTATCCATTTCAATGGTATCACTAAGAAGTTCATTGTAGAACTCAGTAAATGGAAGGTAAGGACATCGTGAGTCAAGAACATTAAGTTGTAATTCTGCCCCCAGTGGATCTTCATGCTGCGGTGGACGAGGGTTTTTGTTACCAGAGATGTTACTCAGGAGCGAGTCATCTGTGGCAGTACTGCAGTCTTCTTGTCGTAGTTCTGGCGGATCCAGTTCCCCCGCCAAAATGTTGGCATAATATAGCACCTTCAAACACAAGGAAACACAAACAAATTATCCAAACAACAAAGTGTCATGCAATCAGAGAATAAACATGTTTGTGGACATCTGCAGCCTGCATCTTCAGGGGAGATGTGGTTATGCCTCAAAAAGAGCAGCTTCTGAATGTTGCTGCACTGTTCTTATCAGCCCCAACAGAGACTTTCCTCTACCTTTACCACCACTTCTGAGTAATCACTAAATGACTTTGCCACATTCTCACCCTAATCACTCAGACCATAAATATGTAGGTAGAGTACTATCCCAAATGTTCATATCCACTTCTGAGAGTACATAAAGTCACAACCTGAAGACCATAATCTCAGTACTCATTGCCGTGACAGCACTAAAACTCATAATGGTATGGGAAGCAAGAGCTGGAAGTGCGTAGCAAGTATTGTGACTCAGCTATGGCCTGCATGACTAAGGAATCATGCTTCCATCCTTAGCTAGGAGAAGAGATGTATCTCTTTGCCAAGGCACCCAGAGTGGCACTGCATTACATTATGCACACTGCTTAATTGCTCCCCTCTGCCCTCCTGTACATCAACATAATGAGTGCGTAGCATATTTGGACAGATGATACCAAAGACAGAATGTCTCAAACAGGGCATGAGAGTTTTTTTTTTTTTTTCAGTCTAGGCACCACCTCAAAAATTTTTAAGTCTGTAAGCAAGACTTTTTCCCTTCCCTGGATGTATGTTAAAATGGCTAGCCACTGCTGCTGTTCCTGATATTGTGTGTGCACATGTCCATGTGTCTTACATACAACACAAGATATTCACACAAATTGAGGATATTGTTCTGCATTTACACTACTTTTACAAGTATTTTTAAACAAAAACACTCTGAAAAACATATAAAATCAAACTGCAAAACTAACAATCCTGCAAGGTACATTCAAACAAAAACTGTCACGTGAGAATCCTCACACAACATTAACCCTATATCACCAGAACTAAATTCCTGGTGCATTCTGCAAACCCTGAATTTAAATTACAGGATTTAATTTCAAACTCTTAAAAAATATAAATGGTAAAAACCTCAACAGCGCTGTACAAGAAATGCTACAGTGGCTGATGCATATGCTGCATCAGTAGGGAATTAAATCCATCAGCCTGCAATACAACATATGCATTGTTCAGCACCAAAGGGTTTCAATGCCCACAAAACTAAGCTGAGAAGTATGAACATAGTTTGTCATAATAAACACACCATACACCAGTAACAACATACAACTTTAGTACTATCACAGCCTACATGATGTCCATCATTATGCACATCAAACCCTAGAGACCACCAAACACAAAACTACAAGGATGTGTGTCATAATTCACAGTGCTTGCCTCACAGACAGGTAGTGTGACTGCCAGATTCATGTAGTATACTGGCGGTAGGTTAAAAATAAGAACAAACATTTCTGAGGGGCGTCAATAAACAAACAGCTTAAGGTATGGCAGCAACATGGTGGTTCACTGATAGGGATAAAATTATGTAAGAAAAACCAATAGTCTGCTGTTTCAGGGAACAAAACAAAGTATTTTCTAACAATGTAACAGGACATCCAAACAGCTCACCCCCACAGATCCTGCACCCATTACCTTTTGCTATGACTTCTAGACCAATTGCAACAAAAAGACTTTGAGAGTTCCTTCTACTGATTTCCATACTACATTAAACTTATTTTGGGAGTTACACTATTTGGTGTTGGTGATGACTGAGCTGTTTAGTAATGAAGGAACAGCCGAACTTGGATTTTCTAGCAAAAAGAAAATATTAATTCAGGCTGGATTCACACCAAACTGATAACAAAACAAGGAATATGACCACAACAGAACATAAATACAAAGAAACCACATGTTTTCTAGATGTTTCAATTTTGTTTGTCCTGTCCAAGTACAGTGTACAGCAGCACTGCTGCAGCTAAGTGAATACATCATGCGTCATTTCAAGAAACATGAAGAAGATGAGGACACATTCCTGGCAGTGGCTGGCATTCTATTACACAAGTGATGAAGACAATGACAATGATGATGATGATGAGGAGGAGGAGGAGGAAGAGAAAGAAGAGGAAGTAGAAGGAAAAAAAGGACAATGCACAAAATAATGTAAACAATGAGTAAATGAAAAGTATAGGTGAGGCAGTGTTCATTCATCATGTTTTAAAGACACTAGTAGACAACAGTTTATTAAAATTTAGTTCAAGTAACGTATATTGATAGACAAATGTTGGCCATTCTGAGGCCATCAACAGGCATGTCAATACAAAAATCATGTAAAGGAAGATACAATGAAATAAAATGTAAGGGGCTCCTTGTTTATAGTCACCATTTTCTTACAATATTAAAAATTATTATTAACTTTTAGGCTCTCTTATGTTGTAGGGAGAGTTCATAGTTTAATTCTCCTACAATAAATTGTATAATACTTGGTGCCGCATGGTATCTATTTTACTTTCCCCTCTTTTAATTCCTGTTAGAAAACTGAGGCCCATCATATAGTTTCTGTAACATTTTAAATAACAAAATTAGAAAAGTCACATACAGAATGCTCTGCTAATATTGTTGTGTTGGTATGTTGGCGAAATGCACTTACAAGGTGGTGGTGAAGAATTAATGTTTTACCTGTGGCTAGTTGGGGTGTGACTGTGGCACACACTGCGGCAATGAGCATATCATAATACTTTAATTACGTGCATGTCTTCCAATACATATTTTGTACTTTATACTTCATATTCCACATTTTAATGTTATAAGCAAATGGTGACTGTAAACAAGGGGCCACTTACATGTTGTTTCATTGTATCTTCCATTAGATGATTTTTGCACTGATATGCCTGACAATGGCCTCAGAAAGGGCCAAAACATGTACATGTACACGTAAGGTGCAATTAAAATAAACTTACATTGTGTTTGATGGAGTAAGTGTAGCTTATTTAGTAACACAACAGGATGGCTTCCACATGGATGAGATTGGGAACTTTGAATGTGAGGAGTCTTTATTTGGTTAGGATCAGTGAAAAGAGTTGCAAGAGCATTAGCAGAGAGTAAGATAGATTTTGCAAGAACACAGGATTGGACCAGTGGAGGAGCTGATTTTTTTTATGGCAAAGGGAACAAAAATCATCATTTAGGGGCAATTTTTTTTGTACATAAGACAATTACATTTGCGTTTATGAGAGGAGAGTTTGTTAGTGATAGGAGTGTCAAGAGGTCACTGGTGTGATACTTTTTACAAATATACATGCCCCAAGTGACAATAAAAGCAATGACTCAAAGGGCAGTGTTAGGAGGGTTTAGAGCAGCCACTCAATCAGTTCCCTAAGTACCAAATGAAATTCAGTTCTGAGATTTCAATTCAAAGTCAGACAGAGAAGCTGTTTTCAAAACATCAATTTGGAACAAGAGTTTATGTGAGAATTGTAGTGATGATGGTGTTCGAGCAGTAAACTTTGCCATATCAAAAACATGTAACTGTTCAGAGCACAATACTCCCACACGGAACATTCATAAATACACTTGGACTTCTCCTGACGGAAGGCTCACTATCAGATGGATCATATCTTGACATCCTGGAGATTACATTCAATTGCACTCTATGTCTAATCTGTCACAGCAACTGTCTGTGATAATGATCACTATCCAGTGGTTGCAAAGGTTTCACAGAAACTGTAAGCAAGTAAACAAGTAGCACAGAAGTTGCTTGTGGAGACAGCTGACTGTAATAAGTTAAATAAGGAAGTTAGAGAACAGTATCAAGTTAATTTCTCAAATAGGTGAAGCTTTGGCAGCCTAGATCATAGTAGGGAGAGAAACATGGCTTGGGAAAATATCAGAGATAAGATCAGAATCACAGCCTAAGAGAGTTTAGGCCATTACAAACGAATGCAACATTAACCACAGTCTGAAGAGAAATGTTTAAATTTTGAAGATAAAAAGAAGCAGGTTAAACTGCAATGGTTATGGAATCCAAGCCAAATCAATACAGATAATATGGACAATGTAAGACATGAAACTAGAGGACAGTTCATAAATAAAGGGGTCGTCCATAAATGCTGTCACACTCCAGGGTGGGGAGGAGTTTCAGACTATGTGATCATATGGGACAAAGGATGGAAGGAAGGCTTGAAATGTCGTGATGTCACAAGAGCATTAATACAACCAGTATGATTCTGTGCAGGGCTGGCTAGACCTCTCTTACTGCAGTTAGGGAATTTGCCAGCTACTAATGAATGGGTACAAGGCAGCCTGTTGTTGCTGTTTCCAATAGGCCTAAACTTTGCGCATTCTTTTTTATGACTTTGGCATTTGGTAAATAGCACAACTGGAAGGTATTTTGGCTTTAAACCACGGCAACTACTGTCTGTGTCAGACTTTTGTGGCAAAATGTGACAAGGGAGATGAGGCGCATTTTATGCCAAAATTGTGTTACATCATTTATGGATGACCCCAAACAGCCAGAATATTTAAATAATGAAATTAATTACCTTGTAACAAACTGTAAGAACAAGATTATTGGAGACACATACAGAAGCATAAAATAATTTAAGAAAATATCACCAGCCTGGAACTAACTTAGCAGAGAGATGGGTGGAGCATGTGGCATGTATACAGGAGATGAGAAATCAGTCAAAGTTTTCAAGGGAAAACCTTAAGGATAGAAACCACTTGGAAGATCTAGATGCAGATGTGAAGATACAATTAAAATGGATCTTAAAAAATTATGGAAAGGTATAGACTACATGAATTTGGTTCAGAACAGGTACACGTGGCAGGCTCGTCTGAACACAGTAATGAACCATCATGTACCACAGAACACAGGGATTTTCTCATCTAGCCGATGAACTATTAGTTTCTCAAGAATAACTCCATCCTATGGGGTTAGTTATTTGTGTGATGGTATGCTTAGTAATCACAATGAGATTTCTTGTAACTGAAGATTCGTAACACAGTACGATGAAACTGATTCAGGCTGCAACAGAATATCATAAATATCACAAGCATATGAGGCGCTAGTAAATACTCTACATCCCTATCTGACGGTATGTAATCTAATTAAGGAAAATGGAATAACTCAGTGTATTAAAGTGCAAATGCACATTTTTATTGTATTTGAAGTTTCTGACATTTTTAAGGTACATATTCCAGTAACAGTCATTAAAACACAAAATTAGTATAAAACAACTGTGAAGGAAAATAATACCACATGAAACTTTCTGATGTCTGGGATGAAATCTGTTGATATATCAATATTCTTTGGCAAATGACCAGCAGGTGGATCTGAGCAATAACAAGTACTGGGAGAGGCTTGTGAAAGACTAAAGTATTGTGGAAGTTCTTCTCATGAATGTGTTTTGTTGGCAGTTTATCATGTTTACCTAATTCACCTGTGCACAACAAAACAATCAGCAGATGCTGCACAATTCGGTGAGCACAGCACGCAGCAAGGGTTATGTAGCTTAAAAGCCACTATAACACTAAACACATCAAACTCTGGTTATGTTTTGCATGTTCTACAGTTTTGTTCCACAGACTTCATTATTTGACAACTTATTGAACCTGCTCCCCATTAGCGGTCATCAGCAATTCAGCTTTCATTTGCTTTGATCCATTTTCTTTTCTCTTGTTGCATGGTTATATCTGTTGTGTTCTGTTGGGGCTCAATGTTCAAAGGAATCTTCTCAGAGTTCTCAACTTTGTCTCAATGTCCCATGTTTCATTTGTTCTGTTCATATCAATTTGTCTTCTTTCACTGTATCATAAGATTATTCTTCAGCTTCCATCTTGCTCAATATTTACCTCCTTTGCTAGTTTTTAACTGTTTAATATCTGTCACTGATATCCACCGGAGTATCACTTCCCTGAAAGTATTCAATGCTTTTAAGTAGTTGTAGTACCAATATCAGTATCCATATAATGAAGACTTTAATTAAAATATTCAATAATTTGAATTAATGTGTCAGTTATGACTTTTATTTTAAGTAAATCAACTTATTTTTTTTAGGAGAAAGGATTACAAAATCACATATTTAACCACCACCTTAGCTGCACATATTTAGTAGCAAGAAATGTATTTGGAAATTTATGAAGCATTTTTTATTTCACAAACCTATGTTATTACAGCTGCAGAAGGCTGGAAAGTTGAATTAGTTCTATGCATACCTTCATAATTATTTATGAAGTGGTTCATCAAAAAATAGTTATAATCCCCAATGAATGTTTCATATGGAATATATGGACAGTGGAACAACAGAAATGAGTAACAAGAGATGTAGACTTTCTGACCTTTTAAACATATTCCAATGAAAATAACCTTTAAAGGCAGCAGATAAAAGAGGCAAGTTTACTCAATATATCATGACCAAACAAGCATAAGTTCCATGGAAATTCAAGTAACAAGAATGTTACTTTTTTGCTCTAATCAATGAACTTAACTAGTTCAACTCCCACCCCAGTCCTTTTCAACAATTCTTCATATTGTTGTTTTTTCTATCCCAGGAACATTTATTTAAAAAAAAAAATTAATACCAAGTCCCTACAATACAGTTCTCCCCAAGGATAATACTGTATAGGATTACTCAACACTATTAAAACCTTCAAAGTAACACCAATGCAGTTAATTAATAATAGAATAAAGTTTTGCAATCAAGTATTTACCTGGATGTTAGAAAATCCTGGTTGGTTTTTCCGGAGTTTATTTCCATCATGCAGGAAGGCCATCAGGGCAAAGCCAAACTATTTGGTGCTGAACTGCTTCCCTGCTCCACATTTCTTCACTTATTTATAATCACATCTCTTGTGGAGGTACAGTGAATTAATAATTCTAAGTTTCCTGTCTATTCATCCGAAGCCATGCTCAACCCATTTGCTGCAGACTAAATGCATCCACAAAGTCCTATACATGAACGGTCCCATAATAGTGAACGTTCTCTATACAGTTCTATTAATTTACACATTTCTTCTGTACTACACTTTTGGACTGATACACTGGAATCCATGTCCTGTCACAAAACTTCACACAGTGCCCAAATGTGACAGCACAACTGCACATGTACACAGCAAAAGTTCAGTTATAGAGTCATGTTATAGTTGATGGTCACTCTGCCAGTCCATCTTGATGTCAAGAGCCTCTTAGGGCTTATGACCAGATACCTAATCTGAAATTTACATCTCAGTCTTGAAGTGCTCTCTCTATGAGAGTGGGTCTGTCCTTTGTCAGAAGTCACACTCATTGTCAGTTATCCATATGCAGTTTTATTGTGTATGTACACATTTACAGCAGTTAAATCACTTTCAACAATATCCAGTATATACACAGTCTCTGTCAGCATGTGTGAAAGTTCACCTGTTGCTGTTTTATTCCTATTCTGTCCACAGTGTGCACACACCAGCCCCTACCAGTTCCCACAACTTGAAACACAACAGACATGCTGTCATACTTACGGACTGGAGGCAGGACTTCGGAAAGATTCCAAAAACATTAACATCTGCTAAAACCAAACTCTAAGTCACAACATGTTTTCTAATTCTCATCAAAATGTCATAAACACCCAGTTTTTGTGTTCTATGTAGTATCAGGCTGGTGTGGATAACGCTTTACAATACGTATTTCCAAAATTCTACGTGCCGTAACAAATTACCTTGGTCCCATGGCAATCTGGCATCTAGCATTTGTCAAGCCCTTGGATAAACAATACCTATAAACCACATATATTAGCACCTTTAAATTTATAATGCAATGCAAGCAAAAGAACATGTAAGAATAAATCATAAAGCAAAGGCAATTTGTGGGTAAATGTAACATGCTGTGTCAGAACACACTCTCAGCATCACCATATATGCTACATTATTCAAAGTGCATTACTAGTACCCTGTGCTCAGTCTTCATTGTACCAGTGAGGTATAAACACGGTGGCTTTGCCTGTCCAACCATGCAATTAGTAAACGACATGCCGTAATAAGATTTTTGTGCTTCAAGAGGGTCACACATTCTCAGTTGTTGAAACAACATGGAAAAAGGGGTATGAATGGTAGAAAGGTTTAGCAGCAGCAGTATAGATGTGACTGATGAAGACCAATCAGGCTGTATAAAACCTTCAACAGTACTTAAAACATGTACATTAGAGCTTCTTTCTAATGCCAAAAGGTTTTACATCAGCTACGGGGCTCTTATTTAATCATATGCTACACCCTCAAATTTCACAGTCTATGCAAGGTGGGTCCCCAAATGCCTCACTGATCAACCAATCATAAGTAGCATAACAAATAATACCTTTTTAACAGCATTACATATCTCCTTGAATAACATGAGAAGTGTCTGGGGGATGCAAAGGGGACTACGTTTACAGATACTACTAAAATTTTTACAAATTTCTTTTCCTTTAGTTAATGAAAAATAAACATCCTTTACTTTGGATTTATCCCTGTAATTCTACCAAGTTTCAATACATTTGTATTTTATTTTACAGTATCCTGAAAAAGTAAACTCCATACCTTCATTAGTTTTGTAGGTGCTGTAATTGTCTCTTCATCCTGTACACAGTACTCTCGCGAAAACTGACTTGAAAAGATTTTCAGTGTCACAAGCTGCTGCAAAGCTTCAAGCATCCCTTTAAGACGTGAACGACAATGACGAGCCCAGATCTGGGCAAGACGAGCCTGCAGTTTCAATGGGAGATGTGATACAGCTTTGCATATGCATGGTAATGCCATCTCCAGGTACTCAGATGAACCAAGAGTAGGGATCTCCAATACAATCACAAACACATTCAACAGTTCTTCGGCATTATCAGTCTTGGCACGTCCAAACAATCGAAGATCTAACTCCAAATTCCCAGACAGTGTTCTAAGTGCATGCACCAAAGCACTCTCAAAAACATTTCCAGGCACCTCAAAAAGTGCCTTATATGAACGGCGAAGTGATGGAATATCCACCTTTAGGTCATCAGGCGGACTTGAACTCTTCCAACTTCGACTACTTCCTGAGCATTCTCCTTCCACCTCATTCACTTCCTGACAATCTTCATCCTTATCCAAGTCTCCCTCCATTGTTCTCACATCCTCTTTCTTCAAATTCTTCAAATCCTTGGGAGCCTTGTCTAACATGGCATCAATTGGTGAGTCTGGATGTTTTTTCAGAAAACTCTGACTCAATGAATCTGCACTTGAATACACTTCTCCCAATGTCCGTATCAATAATGAATATGAACTCTCTTGCTTACAGGTTTCTAATATTTTCAGAAGTTTCTCTTCAGTAATATATGGAACTGCTTTACCTAAACATGACATACAATACAATTAGGTTAAAATACTTATAAAAAGGAAACATTAGTAAGAAACTGTATACATAGCATAACATTTCAGGTACCTGCATTCACTATAATTTAACTCTTTGGTGCTAAAAGTCAACTACAGTCGACATGCAGTGTGATGTTGCAAAAAACTAACATCCACTACAATACTTTCATATTGTTTATTCTGTGCATTATGATACATTAAAACTTTGGTAACACCAACAAATGAAAAATTATACAACCTAAAAAATTCTTTCTATTTCTTAGCTCCTATATGTTTTGGCACTGTTGCCATCCTAAGACAGCTCACACCAAGATTTCGTTAAAACATACAGCAATACATAACTTACAATAAACATACATTTGTTTTAATGTTAAGAGTGCAGTTCTAGTTAAAATTATTATTATATATATATATATATAATTTGTTGATACAGTGATAATTCATGTGTTGTTATGATTAAAAGATGTATAAGTCTCCACTACAATTAGTTCTTGATTACAAACATATATTCTTTCTTGATCCAAATTGTATCCCGTCCTGTAAGATATAAGCAATATTTTTAATCTGTGTATAAAATTTTGTAGATATATGTGTAACAACAGTGATAAAGTATAAAATATAAGCAATATTCTTAATCTGCTTATAAAATTAAGAATGTTTCGTACACCTTACAGGATGGGATCCAATTTGAATCAAGAAAGAATAGGTGATGGTCAACAAGAACTATAGTGGAGACTTACACATCCTCTAATCATAACAACACATATACAGGGTGTCCCAGGAGGAATGTGCCAGACTTCGGGAGGGTGTTCCTTATGCTAAAATATACCGCTATAACCCAAAACACCTATGTCCAAAGTGGAACGGTTACGGAGATAATGGCCAGAGAAGTTTGAAACTTTGACAGCTGTTACTCACTTACTGATTACCAAATACATATTGAAACTGGCAGGAA